>OIWS01001282.1_pt1 | contig 26256 bp, 17 predicted proteins | sample 1587611 | NCBI WGS metagenome assembly OIWS01 (sample SAMEA3888919, study PRJEB22519) | human gut metagenome | biome: human gut; feature: human-associated habitat; material: faeces | place: Denmark | collected 2010 | reverse complement strand
AAGGGCCAGTGTCCAGCAAAGGCCCACCCGGGGCGTAAAGTCCACGCAGGCGCAAAGGGCAAGGTAGGCCGCAAAATAACTGCACAGCCGGATCACCGCAAAGGCACCGCAGTGGGGGTCTTTGAGGATCTCCAGCTTCTTTTCCCGGTCGCCATAGCTGGAAAGGGCATCGCAGGTGTCGGCATAGCCGTCCAGATGGATGCCGCCGGTGACCAGCACCGGAATGAGGCAGAAGCCGCCGGCCCGGATCATATCAGGCAGCGGCAGCGCCCCGCAGAGGCTCCACAGCGCCCCGATGACCCCCCCGATGAGAGGGAACGCACAGAGGGTGTACCGCATGTTTTTGGAGTTCCAGGTAAATTGCGGCACCGGCAGGGCCGAGAACATGGCAAACGCCACGGCCATGGTTTGGAGCACGATCATTCCGGGGTCCCTCCTTTGTAATAGACCGGGATGCCGCAGACCACCCGGCAGACATTGTCCGCCCGGGCGGCAAGGGCGTTGTTGACCCGCGCGAGGGCCAGCAGATACTGGTCGGTATCGCCTGCATAGTCGGCCCCGCCGCTGAAGACTTCGTTGGAGACGAGGACGAGGTTTTCGCACTGGGAGGCCACCGCCTCCACCCCGGCCAGCACAGCCCGGGCCGCGTGCTTCCCTGCCCCGCCGGGGCTGTAGAGCTCGTTAGCGGTCAGGTTGCCCAGGTCTTCCAGCAGGGCAGTGCCCCGGGCGGGGAGCTGCACCTGTTCGAGATGGAGCGGGCACTCCACCGTGGTAAACTGCTTCCGGGCCCGCATTTTCCGGTGCTTTGCCACCCGGGCGGCGCACTCGGCGTCCCACACCTGCATGGTGGCCAGATAATAGCGCGGCAGGGCCGTTTTCAGCACCAGACTCTCAGCATACTCGCTTTTGCCGCTGGCCGCGCCGCCCAGCACCAGTGTCAGCATCCGACACCTCCTTGAGGCGTGTAAGGGGTCAGCCCGCCGTCTGCGAACGAATAGCAGTTCCGATAAACGGCCAGTGCCATATCCCACAGCGGGATGGCGGCCACGGCCCCGGTCCCCTCGCCCAGATGGAGTCCGGCGGTGATGAGCGGGGCTTTGCCCAGCGCTTCCAGCACGAGACGGGCGGCGGGCTCGGAGGAGCAGTGGCTGGCGAACACGGCCTTGGCCGCCGCCGGGCAGAGCCGGACGGCGCAGAGGGCCGCCACCCCGCTGATGAAGCCATCCATCAGCACGGGCACGCCCTCCAGCGCGCCGCCCAGAAAGACGCCGCAGAGACCCGCGATGTCAAACCCGCCAAGCTTGGCGAGGACATCCAGCGCGTCGTCCGGGTCGGGCTGATTGACCGCAATGCCCCTTTGAATGGCATGGATCTTCCGGGCAAGGCCCTCATCCGAGAGGCCCGCGCCCCGGCCGGTCATGCGCTCCACAGGCTGGCCCAGCAGCACCGCCGCCACCGCGCTGGAGGTGGTGGTGTTGCCAATGCCCATCTCGCCCGTGGCCAGCAGGGTGACGCCCTGCGCTTTCTGCTCCCGCACCAGCGCGATGCCCTTGGCAACAGCCTCCACGGCCTGCTCCCGGCGCATGGCCGGGCCCTGGGTAAAATCGGTGGTGCCGGAGGCAACGCGGCAGTTCCGCACGCCGGGCACCGGCTCCCCGGCCATGCCCATGTCCACTGGCACCACCTCGCACCGGGCGGTGCGGGCCATCTGGCAGACACTGGTGCGCCGGGCGGCAAGATTCTCCGCCACGGTGCGGGTCACGCTCTGGTCCGTCTGGCTGACGCCCTGCGCCACCACGCCGTTGTCCGCACAGAGGACGAGGACGGCACGCTTGGAGAGATCCAGCGCCGCGCTCCCGGTGAGGGCGGCGGCGGATTCCAGCGTGGTCTCCAGCGCTCCCAGCCCGCCCAGCGGCTTTGCCAGGCTGGCCCAGTGGGCATGAGCCGCCGCGCGGGCGGCCTCGTCCGGCGGGGTGATGCCCTCCAACAGGGTTTTGAGTGTTGCTTCTGTCATAAACTGCCTCGTTTGTTCTGGTAAGATTCTGCCGCGGCCACGAACCGCTCCGGCAGGGGCGTACCCGCCCAGTACAAATGCGGGAACCCCGCATAGAAATGCTCGTTTGCAAAGCCGCAGGCCCACTGCCTGCCATTGGCCTTGGAGGCGGTGAGGGCCGTGCCATTTTCCGTGGAATCCCAGTGGTGGAACTCGTGCACGGGGAACTGTTCCCCGGCCCGGAAGAGCAGGCTGTCCGCCCGCGCCGTAAGGGTGGCGTAGCCAAAGCGGACCAGCCGCCCGACCTTGACTCCCTGCCCGGGCAGGACGCCCGCCATGGGCCAGATGCCCCCCTCAGCGTCTTCCAGCGTCTGGCCGAGGTAGAGGAAGCCTCCGCACTCGGCCACGGTGGGCAGGCCTGCCGCGACAGCCCCCCGGATGCTCTGCCGCATGGAGGTGTTCTCGCTCAGGGCCTGGGCGTGGAGCTCCGGGTAGCCGCCGGGCAGATACAGCCCGCCGACCCCCTCCGGCAGGGCCGGGTCCCGCACCGGGCTGAACGGGACAGGCTCTGCCCCGGCGGCGGTAAGGGCCTCCAGCGTTTCGGCGTAGGCAAAGCAGAACGCCTCATCCTGCGCCACCGCGATTTTGACACACTGTTTTTTGTGTTCCTGTTTGATCTGCGCTGCTGCCGGGGCAGGCTGCTCACAGAGGGAAAGCAGTTTTTCCCAATGGATATTTTCTTCGGCAGCCTGTGCCAGCAGGGCGATCTTCTGCTGTAAGTCCGCTACTTCCCCGGCCGTGTAAAGGCCCAGATGGCGGCTCCCGATGGAGGCCTCCGGCACCGGGGGCAGAAAGCCCGCTACCGGCAGGCCGGTCTCCGCTTCCAGCATGGGGGCCAGCATCTTGTACAAACCGGGCTTGCAGTCATTGAGCAAAATGCCCGCTAAATGGCTGGGAGTACGGAAGCTCTGCAGGCCTTTGATCTGGGCCGCCAAGGTCAGGCTGGCCCCCTTGGGCCGCACCACCAGCAGCACGGGCAGATTCAATGTATCCGCCACCTGCCAGGCGCTGGCCGTGGTGCTGGTACCGCTCAGGCCATCGTAAAAGCCCATAGCCCCCTCACAGACGGCGGCACCATGGCCCGCCGCGCCGCTGGCGTAGAGGCCGCGCGCCGTCTCCGGGGAGGAAAAGAATAAATCCAAATTGTGGCTCTCCACCCCCAGCACCGCCCGGTGGAACATGGGGTCGATGTAGTCCGGCCCGCACTTGAACGCACAGGGGGCGTACCCCCTGTTTTTCAAAGCTGCCAGCAGGGCGCAGGCGAGAGTGGTCTTGCCGCTGCCGGAGTTCGGCGCGGCCAGCAGGAACTGGATCATACGCTTTTCTCCGCTTCGTCGGCCCGGGTGATGAGGAAAATGGGGTTATTGGCCATGAGCAGGTGGAGTTTGCCCGCTGCTTTGGCGCGGCTGACAGAAATCTGGCAGACCTCCGCCTGCAGGCCGTGGGCCGTGAGGGCCGCCACCGCAGCAGAGAGCGTCTCCAGCGCAATGGCTGAAATGCAGACGCGGGCCGCCGGGTTGCGGGCCAGCGCAGCCTCCACCACCGCTGCCATATTCCCCTTGGTGCCGCCGATGAAAACGGCATCCGGAGCGGGCAGGTTTTCCAGCGCGGCGGGGGCGGTGCCCTCCACCAACGTCAGGTTGCGGACCGCGAATTTTTCTTTGTTCTGGCGGATGAGGGCACAGGCCTCCGGGTCACACTCCACGGCATACACCCGGCCCCGGGGGGCGGCCAAGGCCAGCTCCACGCTGACGCTGCCGGTGCCGGCGCCCACATCCCAGAGCAGCTCCCCGGGCTGGACGCCCAGCTTTGCCAGCACGGCGGCACGGACTTCCTGTTTGGTCATAGGCACTTTGCCCCGTGCAAAAGCTTCGTCCGGCAGGCCCTGGGTACGGCGGGACGGCACCTGGGCCGCCTCCACCAGCAGCACGCTCAGGCTCTCGAAACGGCTGGCGGCCAGCTGGCCCACCGTGCCGGTATAAACTTTCTGCTCCGGGGTCCCCAGGTTCTCGCCCACGGCGGCGGCCAGCTTTCCAAAGCCCTCTGCCGCCAGCTGGGCACAAAGGGTGGCGGGGCTCTCGCTGCCGCCCGTCAAAAAGAACGTAGGCTTGCCCTCCATGCACTCGGCCACCGGGTCGCAGGCGCGGCCATGGGCCGAGACGAGCTTCCAGTCCTGCCAGGGGCGGCCCAGCGCGGCAGAGAGCATCTGCACGCTGGAAAGGCCGGGCAGCACCACAGGCTGATATCCCTGTGCCTGCAGACGCTCCACCAGTGCCGAAGCCCCGGAGTAAAACCCGGTGTCGCCGCTGTACAGGAGCGCGGCGTTCTCACACCCGGAGGCGTGGAGCAGCTCCAATATTTCATCCGGCAGGTAGGCGGCGGCACGGTTCTCCGTGCAGCCAGCAGGCAGGGCCGACAGCAGCCGACGGGCCCCTAAAATCAGGTCCGCTTCCCGCAGGGCCGCATAGCCCTGCACGGTCAGGCTCTCCGGGCAGCCGCTGCCCATCCCGATCAATGTGATCTTCATAACATTTTCTCCTTGCAGAGGTTCAGAATCTCCTGTGCGGTCTGGCCCTGTTCCGGCGGGCGGCGGAGCACCACGAGCTGGGCCCCGGTGCTTTGCGCGGCCTGCACTTTCTCGGCAAAGCCGCCCGCCGCGCCGCCATCCTTGGTGACGAGCCAGCGAATTTCAAACTGCTGGATCAGTGCTTCGTTCAGCGCCCGGGAGAACGGCCCCTGCATCGCAATGATGTTGCGGTGGGGGACGCCTGCCGCCTCACAGGCCGCAATCCCCTCCTGGGTGGGCAGCACCCGGGGGTAGCACCGCTCCGGTGCGATGGGGGAAAAGGCTCCCAGCTCTTTGGCCCCGGTCGTGAGGAGGACATTGCCCTCCGTCCGGGCCAGCTCTTGGGCGGCCTCCGCCGCACCGGAGAACACCAGCGCACCCTCCGGCAGCGGGCTGGGGGCCCGGAGCAGGCGGTGGTATTCCACCCCCGCCCGGGCCGCCGCCGCTCGGATATTTTTGGTAGCCTCCACGGCGTAGGGGTGGGTGGCATCGATACAGAGGTCTGCCCCCTGCAAAAGAGCCGTCATCTCCTCCGGTTCCAGCCGTCCGGCCCGGACGGTGACACCGGGAGCACTTCCCTGCTCCTCCGCCCCGAGGTCCGTCGCCACGCTGACGAGGACATCCGCCCCAAGGGCCCCCAGCTGTTTGGAGAACGCGCGGCCCTCGGTGGTACCGCTGAACACGACCGCTCTCATCGCTTGTACCCCCGGGGCGTGACCATCCGGCCAGCCAGCTCACGGGTGGCGGCGTTGCCGATGAAGACGGTGGTGAACATATCCACCTGCGTCTTTTCCAGCTCGGCCAGCGTCAGGACACGTTTTTCCTGCCCCTCCCGGCCAATGTTGCGGACGATGCCGCAGACCGTCTCCGGCGTTTTCCCGTTGGCCAGTAAAATGCGGACCGCTTTTTGCAGGTAATCCGGGCGGCCCTTGGAAGAGGGGTTATAGAGTGCCAGCGCAAAATCGCCCCTGGCGGCACAGGCCAGCCGCGTCTCGATGACTTCCCACGGGGTGAGCCGGTCCGAAAGAGAGATGACGCAGAAATCGTGGGCCAGCGGGGCTCCCAGCACGGCTCCGCCGGAGAGGGCCGCCGTCAGCCCGGGCACCACCTCCACGGTGACATCCGGGTAGCCCTGCGCCAGCTCCAGCAGCGGGCTGGCCATGCCGTACACGCCGGCATCGCCGGAGCAGACCAGCGCCACGGCCCGCCCTGCCCGCGCCGTTTCCAGCGCCCAGCGGCAGCGGTCGAGCTCTTTGGTCATGCCGGTGGAATAGGTTTCTTTTTCCGGGAAAAGGGGGCGCACAAGGTCCAGATAGACCGTATAGCCGCACAACACCTCGGCCTGCTGCAAGGCGCTCTGCGCCTGCGCGGTCAAAAACCGCGCGCCGCCCGGGCCAAGGCCCACGACGAAAACAATGTTATGGTTCTGCATCCTTCCAACTCCAATCCGGGGCAAATGGTTTTGCGGCCAGCGCCAGCGTGACGCCGCCGCCCGCCTGTTTGGGCACCTGCAGCGGCCCGTCCGCCGCGCAGACGGCAGCCCGCTCACAGACATTGTCCACCCCGGTCACGCTGCGGACAAAGGCCGAGGGGGTAAAATGGCCCTCCACGGCCTGCAGCTGCCGGGCCGTATAAAAAGTGATGGGCCAGCCGTGGGCGGCACAGAATGCCGCCAAGCCGGGCTCGTCCTGTTTTAAATCAATGCTGGCCGCACTGCGGATGCCCGCCGGGGCAAGGCCATGGGCGGCACAAAAAGCCGCAAAGGCCGCTTCCAGCTGGTCAGCTGTGGTTCCCCGCTTGCAGCCCACGCCCAGCACCCCGATACGGGGTACCAGATGCAGCGCTTCCGGGGCTGTTTTTCCCGGGGTAAGGGTCAGGGCAAAATCCGCCGTTTCTCCTGCCCCAGCCAACGCCACCCCGGCGGGCGGGGTGCCCTGCACGGGCCAGTCCGATGCCAGCCGGACAGTGTGCCCGGCCAGCAGCGCCCCGCTGACCAGCTTGATCCGCTCCGGCTCCAGCACGGCGCAGCCCTGGGCTTTGGCCCACTCATCCACGGCGAACACGCCATTGGCATCGGTGGCCGTCGTGATGACCGGGATGGCCCCGCAGGCTTCCGCCAGTGCCCGGGCCAGCGCGTTGGCCCCGCCCAGGTGGCCGGAGAGCAGCGGCACGGCAAACCGGCCGCACTCGTCCAGCACGACAACGGCAGGGTCGGTGGCTTTGCTCTTGCAGTGGGGCGCAATGGCCCGCACGGCGATGCCAACAGCCCCCACAAAAATCAGGGCGTCCGCTTGTGCAAACTGCATACTAGTCCACTCCGCCAGCCGGACGCCGCCCGCGCCGCAGCGGGAAACGCTGCCGGGCAGTGCCCGGGCCAGCCGGTGGGCCAGAGCCATGCCTTTTTCTGTAAAGGCCAGATAGGCGCGGCTCATTGCTTTGGCTCCGTGGCGGGGCGGTACTCGGTGGCAAAGGCGGGGTCGTAGAGCTTGCTGCGCTCGTACCGGGTGCCCAGGAAATCGCCTACCACGATGAGGGCCGTTTTGGTGATGCCCGCCGCCTTGGTGCTCTCGGCCAGAGAACCCACGGTGCACCGCACCACCCTCTGCTCCGGCCAGGTGGCCTTATAGACCACCGCCGCCGGGGTATCTGCCGTGTAGGCCCCGCCGGCCAGCAGAGCCTCCTGTACCTTTGCCACCAGACCGATGGACAGGAAGATGACCATGGTGGCCCCGTGGGCGGCGAGGGATTGCAGCTTTTCTTTTTCCGGCACCGGGGTGCGGCCCTCCATCCGGGTGATGATGACGGTCTGGCTGACAGTGGGCAGGGTGTACTCCGCACAGAGGGCCGCCGCCGCCCCGCAGAAGCTGGACACACCGGGGGTATCATCGTAGGGGATGCCGTCGGTGTCCAGTGCATCCATCTGCTCCCGGATGGCCCCGTAAAGGCAGGGGTCGCCGGTGTGGAGGCGGACGGTGGTCTTGCCCGCCGCTTCCATCCGGCGCATGGTGTCCAGCACCTGTTCCAGCGTCATCTCGGCGCTGTTGTAGATGGCACAGCCGGGCTTTGCCAGCCCCAGCAGGGCCGGGTTGACCAGACTGCCCGCGTAGATGATGCAGTCGGCCCCCTGCAGCAGGGCCGCGCCCCGCTGGGTGATCAGATCGGGCGCGCCGGGGCCCGCCCCCACAAAATGAACCATGGCGTTACTCCTTTACCAGAATGGTTGCAAAATATCCGGCATCCTGTGCCGGGTCATAATCCGTCAGTGCTGGGAAAACGGCCTCGTCCGGCAGACCGCAGTTGCAGACCATTGCGCTATTTGCCAGAAGCCAATGCTGACACCGTGGAGGGTGCCTTTTTTCACATTGTCCATGCTTGCAGCAGCTCCTTTGCAGTCCGGGTCTGGCCCAGCGGGCCATGCTGGTTGGAAAAGAGGATGGCTCCCACACGGAACGCCCCGGCCGCCCGGCGGTCGAGGTGGGTCTGGATGGCATCCACCAGCCCGGCCAGCACCGGGGCCCGGAGGCCTGCTTTGTCCAGGATCTCAATGCAGGCGTCCGTGGTGGCCGCGTGGAGGAGGGCCGCGCAGACCTCCTGCCCCGCCCCGCTGAGGGCGGCGTAGGTGCAGAAGAGCTCGGTGCGGCAGTCCGCCGTGTGGGAGTGGGTGTTCATGATGCCGCCCGCCAGCTTGCACAGCTTGCCCACATGGCCGATGAGCAGCACTTCCTCAAACCCGGCGGCGGCCGCCATATCCAGCGTGTCACCAATGAAGTTGGAGCACTTGACCACCGGGATCTTTTCCAGCCGGGGCAGGGTGCTGTGGAGGTAATCCAGCCCATAGTTGCCCGGGGCCAGGATCAGCCGCTGGGGCGTACCCGGGTGGGGGCGGAGGCGAGCCTGATTCATTTCCAGCTGGATGGTGTCCAGCAGGGCCTGCTCACTCATGGGCTCCACGATGCCGCTGGTGCCCAGCACGCTGAGGCCGCCCTCCACCCCGATATGGGGGTTGAACGTCCGCTTGGCCACCTCGGCACCGCCCTCAATGGAAACAGTCACAGCAAAACCGCCTGCATAACCGGCGGATTCGGCTTCTTTTTGCAGGGCCTCCGCGATCATCTCCCGGGGGACATGATTGATGGCGGCTTCGCCCACCGGCTGGTCAAGGCCCGGCTTTGTCACCAGGCCCACCCCCGGCCCGCCGAAGATCTGCACATCCGCGCGTTCCGGTTTCAGGACCACTTCCGCCGCAACGGGCAGGCCGGTGGTCACATCGGCATCGTCACCGCCGTCCTTTTCAATCACGCAGACAGCACCGTCTTCCGTTGGATGGCAGGCCAGCGGGGCCACCTCCACCACAATGCCTTTTGGAGTGCGGAGAGCGACCGTTTCCGGCGTGCGTCCGGTCAGCAGGAGCCGGGCGGCTCCTGCCGCGCCCAGTGCCGCACAGGTGCCGGTGGTATAACCGCAGCGGAGCAGTTTCTGCCCGCTGCGGATATAGTGCTCGAATTTGGGTCTTGGCTTTTGGGGGGCCTCTGCCTGCGGGGCAGGCGTCTGCACCGCGGCGTCCGGGCCATAGAGAAACGCGTATTCCTCCGCTGTCAGGTGGTAGATGCGGCAGATATTTTCTTTGGTGAACGCTTCTTCGGGCGTCAGCACACCGGAAACAGCCTCGGGCGAGACGCAGACCACTTTGTCCGAAATTTTGCGGGCGAGATCCAGCTCATGCAGACTGAGCAGAACAGCCATGTTCTGCTCCCGGGCCAGCTGTTTCAGGATGCCCAGCAGTTCCACTTTGCCCTTGATATCCAAAAAAGACGTAGGCTCATCCAGCAGAATGATCTCTGGCTGCTGGCAGATGGCCCGGGCCAGCAGCACCCGCTGGCGCTGGCCATCACTGATCTTGTTGAAATCTCGGTCAGCGAGGGCCTCCGCGCCCACCAATCTGAGGGCGGCGCGCACCTGCGCTCTGTCCTCTGCCGAGAGGACGCCCAGCCGCCCGGTGTAGGGGTAGCGGCCCGCCGCCGCCAGCGTGAAGCAGGTGGTGAGCTCCGTGCGGCGGGTGTGGGGCAGCATCAGGGCCATTTTGCGGGCCCGGGCGTTGCCGGACAGCGTGGAAAGCTCCGCGCCGTCCAGCAGCACCGCACCGCCCTGCGGGGCCAGCTGGCCCGCCAGCGTTTTGAGCAGGGTGGATTTGCCCGCGCCGTTGGGGCCCACAAGGGTCAGGATCTGGCCCCGCTCCACCCCCAGGGCGATATTTTGTAACAGGGCTTTGGTGTAGCCCACAGCCAGGTCTCTTGTCTCGCAGTAATAACTCATCGTTCCCCCTCCTGTGTCTGGCGGCGGATCAGCAGCCAGATGACCACCGGTGCGCCGAACACGGCCGTGACCGAGCTGATGGACAGCTCAGTAGGGGCAAACAGGCTGCGGGCGATGAGGTCACAGAGCAGGCAGAACGCCGCCCCGCCCAGCGCGCAGCCCGGCAGGACATGCAAGGGTTTGGCGCTGCCCAGTGCTCCCTTGACGAGGTGGGGCACTGCGATGCCCACAAAGGAGATCGGCCCGGCAAAGGCCGTGACGCAGGCCGCCAGCAGGCTGGAAAGAAGCACCAGCGCCATGCTGAATGGCCGCACCGCCACGCCCACGCTTTTGGCGTAACTTTCCCCCAGCTGGTAAGCCGCCATGGGCTTGGAGAGGCAGAACGAGGCTGCCAGCGCGGGCAGCACCACGCAGGCCGCCACCTGCACATTGCCCCAGGTAACGCCCGAAAAGCTGCCCATGGACCAGTTGTGGAGGTTGACGATGTTGGAGTCCTGCGCAAAAGTGACCACGATGTCCGTGATGGCAGAGCAGATATAGCCGATCATGACGCCGCAGATGACCAGAATGCTCATCCGCTGCACCCGCCGGGCCACAGCCAGCACAAAGGCCATCGCCGCCATGGCACCCGCAAAGGCGGCGATGATGAGCGCCGCCGAGCTGGTAAAGCGCCCCTGATTGAGGAACATCACCATGGTGAGGGCCACGGCCAGCTTGGCACCGCTGGAAATGCCCATGACAAACGGGCCCGCAATGGGGTTGGCAAAAAAGGTCTGGAGCAGATAGCCTGCTACCGAGAGCGCCGCCCCCAGCAGGATCACCATGACCGCCCGGGGGAGCCGCAGCTGCAGGATGATGCCCATGGAGAGCGCGTCCTGCCCTTTGCCCAGCAGGGCCGCCAGCACGGCCTGCGGGGTCAGCGAAACGCTGCCCCACAGCAGATTCATGCCAAACAGCACCAAAAGCCCCGCCGTGAGGGCGAGGTAGGTCCGTGTGAGGCGTTTGGGGGTGGTCATGGGGTACTCCTTTTAACACAGTCAGGAAATTTTCTGTAAGAGGGTCAGCTCCTCCGGGGCGGGGTCGCCCTCGGTGAAGACACGGTTCATATCCACAATGAGGTCCGGCAGGGCCATGCTCTGCTGGAAAAAGCTCTTGGAAGTGCACCAGCAGTCACCGGACTGGACGGCTTTGAAATCGGCCAGCATGGCGCATTTTTTCACCAGCTGCTCCCGGGTATCCACCACGCCCTCGATAGTGCTGTTGTAAATGAGTACATCGGCGTCTCTGGCCTGGGCGTAGAATGTTTCCTGCGGGAGATTCATGGTGGAAAGGCTGTTGCCATTGTCCGTGAGGTCGGCAAAGACATAGCTGCCGCCGGCCATCCCGATCATCTGGGCCACATAATCCCCACCCTTGCGGACGGTGATGAGGTTATTTCCCGTGACGGAGAAGAACGCCACCGTCTTGCCCGTGGGCTCCTGCTGCAAAACGGGCTCGATCCGTGCGATCTTCTCGCTGAAAACGCGCTCGGCCTCTTCGGCTCTGCCCAGCAGCAGCCCAATGAACTTGATCCACTCCATCCGGGCAAGGGGGCCGCTCTCATAACTGGAGCGCTCCACCAGCACCGGCACCCCGAAGTGTTCCAGCTGCTCCTTGACCTCCGGGGTGTGGTAGATCATGGTGTTTTCAATGGCAAGGCTGCAGTGGGCAGCCAGGATGCACTCGTAGTCCGGCGCACTGTACTTGCCCGCATAGGTGATCTCGCCCGCCTCCATGGCGGCTTTGGCCTCGTCGAGATACCAGCCATCGGCCCGGGTGCCGGAAAGAGCGATGGAATCCAGCGCGTCCAGGTGAATGAAGTAATCCATCATGGAGCTGGACACGAGGTAAATATTTTCCAGCGGATGGCGCAGCTCCACGGCTCCCTCCGGGAGGACGGAAAGCTCCGCCGCTCCCTCGGGCCGGACAAGGAACTTGTCCCCAGATTCCGCGATTGTGAGCAGAACGGAGCCGTCGGTATAAACATCCGCCGTGAATTGCCGGGCATAATCCAGCGGGTAAGCGTGGTCCAGCACAAGGGCATCCGTGGTGGCCGGGGCCTCCTGCTGCCCGCTGCCGCAGGCCGTCAGGGCCAGGGCAGCCGCCGGGAGGGCTTTGAGGAATTGACGTCGGTTGATCTTCATGGCATCAGTTCTCGCTCGGGGCGCCGAACGTCAGGGTGTACTCGATCTCATGGGGAGTGCTCATGGCGACGGTATCTGCCACAACAGAGAGCGGAACGCCAAGGGCAGAGACCGGGATCTCAAACGTGGAATTGCCCTCGGTGTTGGTGGGCAGGTACTTCTCGCCGTCCACGATCATATAGTCATAGTTGGGGCTGGACCAGACGATGGTGGCGGTCATTTTGCCGTCGGCCACAGTCAGGGCAGCGGGGCTGTCCACGGTGGCACGGCCGGAGCCGCCCTCCAGCGTCACCTCGCAGGTGTAGCTGCCGTCCGCGGGAGTCTCCACAGCCTCCGCGGCCTGTACCTCGACATTGCGGACGCTGACAGTGTGGTCATACCACTTGCCCTTGGTGCCCAGGATGGCCAGCTGGAAATCGGTGTCCAGTGCTTCCACCGGGACGTCAAAGCCGTAGACTTCCTCGGAGGTTCCGTCGGAGTAGGTCACGGTGTCGGTGGTGGGCTGGAGCCAGTCGGCCTCATGGTCCGGAGCATCCGCCGCCATACCAACATAGAGGTTGACGATCTTCTTGGACTGCAGGCTGATGTGCAGGGTCATCTGGCCGTCTTCCACGGTCAGCGTGCCCTTGCCGTCGCTGGCCTCATTGACATGGAACATGCTGCTGTCGGTATCAAACTCCGCCGTATAGGTGCCGTCTTCCAGCGCCAATGCAGAAGAAGCAGCGGCACTCTCGGAAGCGGCCTCGGAGACAGCGGATTCCGCCACGGAAGACACCGCCTCCGAGGAAGCGGAAGAAGCCACGCTGGAAGCAGAGCTGCCGCAGCCAGCCAGAGAAGCAGCCAGCAGGGCGGACACCGCCAGCAGAGAAACAAAACGTGTATCTTTCATTGCATTACACCTCAAAAACAAGATTACTTGAATAGTATAGCACGCAACTGGGGGAACAGAAAAGGGGGACACAAACAAAATTGCCCGAAAAGGTCTCCCTTTCCGGGCAACGCGGGTCTATTTTAGCCGTTCAGGGAGTCGATGGCAGCCTTGGTGTGGGCAATGTAGAGCCGCTCGACGTCAGCAACCCCGCCCAGGCCTGCGATCTGGCAATCGACAGAGTCGAATGCACCGGAAGCCTCAAACTGGCTCAGCCAGGAGTCCTCATCCGCACCGGCCATATCGTTGTTGGCGTGGTCGCCGGCAACGACCATCAGCGGGCGGAGCACGACCTTGGTGTAACCGGCAGCCTTGACAGCCTCGATGACATTCTCGCAGGAGGTGGACTCAGGCTCGCCCTCAACAGTGCCGATGAAGACATTGTCATAGCCCAGGGTCTGCATGACGGTCTGCATCTGGCTGTAGCTGACTTTCGCGGTGTGAGAAGTGCCGTGGCCCATGAAGACGAATGCAGTGCCATCCTTGGCAGCAGCCTCTACGCTATCGTAACCAGCAGTGGCAACAGCCTCGGCAGTGACAGCCTTGGCAACCGCTTCCTTATCCTCGTTGATCACGGTAGCGTCAGCGCCGACCTCACCCAGCAGGGGCTCAGCCACAGCGACGGACTCGAACTTGTCGCGGTAGTCGTCGATCATCTCCATCATCTCGTCGTACTCAGCGCCGTGCATCAGGTGAGTGGGCTGGACGACCAGATTCTTGACGCCGTTGGCAACGGCACGGTCCATGGCCTGCTGCATGTTGTCGATCTTCTCGCCGTCACGAGCCTGGACATGGTTAATGATGATCTGAGCGGTGAATGCACGGCGGACAGACCAATCGGGGTAAGCGGCCTGCAGAGCATCCTCGACGCCCTTGATGTCTTTCGCGCGGCTGTCGTTGAACGAGGTGCCGAAGCTGACCACCAGCAGCTCGTTGTCGCCGATGTTGTCCTCATTGCGGGGGTCATCCTTGGAAGCATCGCCGGTGTCGCGGCCAAAGTAATCGGGATCAGCCTCTTCCCCCTCGACCAGCTCTTTCTGGGCGTCGGTCAGAGCGTCCCAGGCGTCCTTGGCAGCCTTGCACTGCTCATCGGTGTTCTCGTTGCGCTCCTGCACATAGATGGCGTCGATCAGGTCTGCCACATTCTTTGCGGCCATTTCGTCAGCCTCCTCGCTGCTCACCTCGCTGGCGGCTGTGCTGGATGCTGCCTCGCTGGAAGCGGCGGTGCTGCTGGAAGCGCTGCTGCCGCAGCCCGTCAGGGTGCCAACGCAGAGCGCCAGAGCGGCGGAAACTGCCACGGTCTTTTTCCAATTGAGTTTACGCATGGTTCTTGTTTGTTCCTTTCCTGTTTTTGCTTGTGTGCGGATCTTCTGACAGAAAGGGTACAGGCGGTACGCCCGGACACAAAAAGGGCCCTTTTGCCGCGCGGAGTGCACAACAAAAAGACCCCTGTTATTTCTGGGCTTTTCGGTACAACCAATTCCTCGTGATCTGGAGCATCTGCTCCCGTACCAACAGCAGGCAGGTTTCCTGGCTGAAAGGGACGGGCAGAACTGCCCGCGCCCGCGGCTGCCTTCCCGGAGGTTCCCCCAGTGACCGACGCAAAACGCGCCAACGCCGCAAAGCTCCCTTATCACAGTGACGAGATCGTGCGGGAATCCCACCCGCTTCTCTTTTACCCTTTCCGCCGCCCGAAAGCGGCAAAAGGCACCTGCTGTTTTCTATTCAGACGGGGTTAGTATAGCACAGGCCCGCCAAAAATGCAATTGGTTTTCAGCCCTCTGCCGGTGCCCAGACCATGCCCAGGGCGCTGAGGTTTGCCACCCGCTCCGGGGTCAGCCGGGCGTCATGGGCTGCATAGCTCTCCCGCATCCGGCGGATCCAGTCGCCCAGGCAGAAGCCATCCTCCGTTTTATAATTGACGGGTACGGCCAGATCCCCGTGGGCGGCGCGGTACTCCCCGGCCCGGCGGAGGGCGCACTGCCACTTGGCCTCCCGGGCGTCCCACTGCATCCCGATCTCGTCCAGCATCGCGATATGCTCCGGCGTGACCTGGAACGAGTCAGGCCGCGTCTTGCGGGCGGCCCGCAGGTTGGAGATCCAGACGCCAAGGCGGAACCCCGTTTCATCCACATAGCTGGCAGGAACCAGCAGATCTCCCCGGCGCTTGGCGTAGGCCTTGGCATGGCGGTAGTTGTTGAGCCAGTTCCGCTCCCGCACGCTGCAGCGGGCACGGGTGCGGACAGCCCCGCTCCGGCGCTCCAGCTCGCCCTGGAAGAGCTCTTTCAGGGCTTTGACCCGCTCACCGTTCAGGCTCTTATCCCCTTTCTGGAGCAGCTGCTTCTGGCGGCTGAGCCAGCTGCCCAGCCAGATCCCTTCTTCCGTGCGGTACTGGGCCGGGAGTTCCAGGCTGCCGTGGGCGGCCTTGTAGGCAGCGGCCAGCTCATAGCGGTGCTGCCAGGAATCCGGCTTCTGCCACACCATGCCCAGCTGGTCCAGCAGGGCCTTGCGCTCCGGGGTAAGGCGCGCGCTGCTGCGGTCCGGGTTCTGCCAGGCGTAACGCTGGCGGCTGACCCACTTGCCCAGCAGCACGCCGTCCGGGTCGATGTACTCCGAGGGGACGTTCAGGTCGCCATGGGCCTGATAATACCGCGCGGCGGCATCATAAGCGGCCTGCCACTTGCGGTCGTTGCGGTTGGTCCAGTCCACGTCCAGCGCCTCCAGCCAGGCTTTCTGCACCGGCTTGATGGTACCCGCCTTGTAGGCGGCCCGCTGGCTGCCCAGCCAGACGCCCAGAGCCACGCCCTCCGGGGTGGTGTACTTGACCGGCACTTCCAGCGTGCCGTGGTCGAGCCAATACTGGACAGCCGCGCAGTAGCTCTGCTCCCAGATGTCCTGCACGGTGTCCCACACCATGCCCAGTGCTTCCAGCCGCTCGGCACGGTCGGTGGACAGATTGTTGCCGAGGAACCGCTGACGGTTGTAAACGATCCACTCGCCCAGGGCAAAGCCGTTTTTCTCCCGGTAGCGGACCGGCACCATCAGGTTCCCGTATTCTCCGCGATACTCCCGGGCTGCGGCATAGCCCCGCTCCCAGGCCTGCTCCATCCGCTGTTTCCAGGCGATGCCCAGCTTTTCCAGCCGGGCGGCCTGCTCGGCGGTCAGGCGGCCAGGCTTTTCCCCTGCCTGGATCTGTCGCTGCAGCTCCAGCCAGTGGCCCAGCCCAAAGCCGGCTTCCGTGGTAAAGCCGCGGGGAAGCTCATTGATCTCCCCTTTTGCGGCGGCCTCTTTGGCGGCTGCAAAGGCCTGCTCCCACTGAGCGTCCAGTTGGCGCTGCAGTTGGCGGGCCGGACGGATGCAGGCCTGGTACGGCTCCTCCAGCGGGAACCCGGTGCCGCCGGCCTGTTCCGTCCCCTGCACCAGATCCTCTGCATTGCGCAGACCCGCAAACGAGGCGTTGAGCTCCACCAGCGGGGCGGAGTCCCCGCAGAGCGCCAGTGCCCGGGCCAGCATCCGGCGGTGGTTCTGTTCCAGCCCGGTGGAGCGGACCAGCACGGCACCCGCCATTCCGGCCAGCCGCGCCAGCCCGCCGGGGGTGCTGACGGTGACCAGCACCTGCGCGCCCCGCGCCGGGGAAGCCGCAAACCGCACGGCCATCTCCTGATCCCAGCCGTCTTTCAGGATGGTGGCTTCTGTGTCCGGGCCGAAGAGGGCTTCCAGATTTTCCGTCACCCGCCGCATGGCAGCGGCGTCCTCACACAGGACCAGCTGCTTGCCCTTGGGCAGAGCCTCCCGCAGCCGGGGCAGCGCCGGGCCGCATTTTTCCACCGCGCGGCGAAGATTGGTGAAAACTTTTTCGCCCACGCCCGGGACGCCCGCGGCGTTCCACTGCTTCATCTGGATGCGGAATTCTTCCAGCGCCGTCTCGGCGGGCCAGAGGAGCACGGTATCCGCGGCAGGCGGCGTGACAAGGCCCCGGGCCAGCGCTTCCGCCAGCGAAATGGAGAACGTGCCCGCCCCCTGAAACATGGCTTCCGCCAGGCAGCAGCTGACAGGCTGGTCGGTGTCGATGAGGCCCAGCAGCTTCGCCTGCGGGCTGAACCGCTGCAGCCAGCGGACACGCTCTCCACACGGAAACGCCGTAAACTCCCGCGAGCCATCCAGGATGATGCAGGCCGGGCGGATCTTGGCCAGCTCCAGACAGCGCTGCGGTGTATTGTCCTCACAGTGGATCAGCTGCACCCGCGGCGGGATCTCCTGGCCGATCCGTTTGGCTTCTTCCAGCCGCATCCCGCGCCGGGTCTCCCCGGGCACCACCCAGATCACGGCCGCGTCCGGGTGAGCGTTGATCCACGCCCAGACGATCCGCCCGCTGCCGCTTCCAACGGGATAAAACAGCGCGGCTTTCCCTTTCTGCTCCAGCTGGGTGTCAATGGCCTCCGCCATCCGCTTATAATATTCCTGCAAATTTTCTGCCATAGTTTCCGCCTTTTTCCTGTTGTTGGTGTTTTTATCCCAGAAAAAAGAAGACCCGGCACAGCTCCCATTGCGTGAACTGCCTCCGGTTCCTTTTCAAATAGAATTTCATTCTTATTTTATTACAAAAGTTTATTTCTTGTCAAGCAAATTTTCCGTGCTTTTCCCATCGGCAATTAAAAACTGCATCAAGCCGGTCCGTTGACGCAAAAAATCACTATTCAGCTGTCAATTCATGGCTGCTTGCAGGGTGGTTTGTTGTATTCAAGCTTGTTTTTAGGCAAAAGTTTGTTTCATATAAAAAAGGCGGAGCCCCCGCGCGTGGTGCACAGAGGCTCTGCCTTTCTTCAACCTGTCCGTCATCCTCGCTTGCGCTCGGTGCCTGAGAGGTTATTTTATGGTCTGCTGATAGGTGCGGAGCACTTTCCAGCGGGAAACGTGCTTGCCGGGCTTGAAATTGCCGTCCTCACGAGGCTGGAAGAAGCCTGCTTCCACGCACCACTGGGCCGCTTTGGCCGTGTCGGGGTCTGTCACGTCCGCAAAGGCGGGCAGTGCGGCAGACTCCGGGCGGCCTGCAGTGTTCCAGAGCAGGAGGGCCAGCTGGGCGCGGTCCTGCGGCACGGAGGTGCCTGCCGGCAGCAGCTGGTTCAGGGCCACCTCGGTACCCACGAGGTAGGCCGTGGCACCCACGACGCCCACAACTGCGGTTGCAGCCGCGATGGTGCCGAAGTCGGCACTGGAATCATCCTCTTCCAGCGTGGAGAACTTGGCCAGAACGCCAATGTCCTCCTGCATGGTAAAGGTGGCAGTGGTGCCGTCCTCCATCAGGTCTTCCGGGCGGGGATCATCAAACACCCAGCAGGAGAACTTCATCCCCTCCGGGATGGCCTTTTCATCCAGCGTGATCGTCACCTTTGCGCCCTTTGGCAGCCGCTGACTTTGTATGACACCGGTAAGAGCATCAAAGTGCAGGGTGGTGCCGTCCGGTTTCTCGACGTCCACAGAGCAGTCCTCAAACTGGAGGAAGACGTCTTTGTCGTCGGGGTCGCCCGGGTCAGGCTGTTCCGGCTGGTCCGGGTCAGGCTGCACAGGATCAACGTTGTCATCGCTGCACCGCACCGTGATGCCGTCCAGATTCACAGACTCTTTTTCAATGGCTTCCCACTGGGCGCGGGTCCCTTTGAAAATGATGGTCTTCAGGTTGGGGCAGTTGAAAATAAAGCAATCCGCCACCGAGTGGAAATTCATTCCGGTCACACTGGCCGGGATGGTGATGGTCTCAAGGTTTTCACATTCATGGAACAGCGGGAGGCCGCTCATCTCTTTGAGAGTGTCCGGGAACGTGATGCTGCGGATGGCCGCATTTGCATTAAAAACAGGTCTTGCAGAGTTGCCGATCTCCGTGACGTTCCGGCCGCCCAGCGTTGCGGGCACGACCACGTCAGCCTCGCTGCCATCGTAAGCAAGGATGCGGGCATTGCCGTCCGTGGTGATCTCGTAGGTGTAATCGCCCTCGACTTTGTAAGGAGATGCGTATTCAATGACCACTTTGGAGCATTCCGTATTGAGTGCGCCCTCCGTCACTTCCAAATCATCGTGCAGAATGACCGCGGGATCATCCACCTGAACGGGAACGTGATTTTCATCGTCCACGGCAGCAGTGATCTTACTATTCGAGCCCCGGGCTTCCATGCTGTCCGCATTCATTGCACAATCCTGTGCTCCCAGTGTCAGGACACTGTTCGATACTTCCAGTTTGCCGCCCAGCCAGAGACCGTATTGGTAATAATAGCCTTCATCTCCAAAATCCATCGCCGTGATCGTGCTGTTTTCCACAATCAGATCGCCGTCTTCCGTGATCAACGCATGCATACCGCCCTCGTCGTTGTACTCGTCCAGGCCGTTGATCGTAAGGGTAGAGTTCTCGATGCGGGCCGTGCCGCCGACCCGAATTGCGTCGTCCGCGGTGTCCAGATCCAGTTGAGAGTTGGAAATTTCCAGCGTTCCAGCATCCTCAACACAAACACAGATTCCTCCGCTTTTGACGGTCAGCCTCGTCTGGTTCTCGATCGTCAGAGAGCCCACGAGCAGATCAATGCCGCCCGCATCCGCTGTGATCTCCAGCACCGCGCCCGAAAGGGTCAGCTTTCCGGTCTCTGCGGTAACACCAGCTGCCAGAATTCCTATAGGAGCATCATCGGAATCCCCGCCGTCCCATTCCAGGGCCGCATTGCCCGTGATGGTCAGTGCATCCTCCGTTTTGATGATGGCACCGGTCTTTTTGGTATCCGCCGCGGCAGCCTTGATGGTACCGTTCAGGGTCAGGGTCTTGCTGTCCGGGTCATACACTGCCCGGGGCGTTGTCCCCGCCGGGTCTTCCAGAATGTTATCGCAATTCGCGCTGGTAACGGCCTTGCCGCAGACCGTAAGAGAATAATTTTTCACATTGGGGTCGCTTCCGCCGCCAATGGTACCGTCCGTGCAGACGATGCTCACACCAACCGGCAGGTAATGGGGATCGATCGACAACGCATTCCACTGTGCCTGCGTCCCCTTAAACTCGATCTTTTTCAGATTTGTGCACCCAAATACAAAGGTCGAATCCAGAGTTGTCACACTGGCAGGAATGGTGATGCTCTCCAGTTTCAGGCATCCAAAAAAAGCCAAAGATCCTATGCTCGTCACTTTATCCGGAACCACCACACTGGTCAGGCCATTGCAAGAGTAGAATGAATTTGGCCCGATGGTTGTGAGATTTGGAGAGAATTCCACCTGCTCAAGGCCCGTACAGCCTGCAAATGCACTGTCGCCGATCCATGTCATGCTTTCCGGCATCGAAACACTTTTCAGGCTGGTGCATTCTATAAATGCCTGCATCTTAATGCCCGTCACTGGATCTCCACCCAGCGTGGCGGGGATCTCTACCGTTCCGCCAGCGCCTTTGTATTTCCTGATGATCGCCCTGCCGTTACTCGCGCCATATTCAAAATCGCTCTCCGGAGCCGGTGCCGCAAACGCTGCCGCGGGCAGCAGGGTCAACAGCATGGCCACCGCCAGAAACGCGCTCAGGACGCGCAGTTTGGGCGGGGTTCGGGTGGTTTGTTCTTTCATTTTACACGCCTCCTTCTGGTGCAGGAAAATTCAAAGAAAAAAGCCCTGTGGTTTGATTTTACTCTACCACAGAGCCTGCAAAATTCCTATTAACCTTTGGTTAGTATTTTGTGCCAAAAAGGGCAGCCAGCTGGGCGCGCTTGTTTCGCACGGCCCCGCCGATGTCCAGCTTGGCGTACAGCTGGTTGATGTACTGCTTGACGGTTCCCTCCGAGAGGTGGAGTGTTTCGGCGATCTCCTTGTTGGTGCGGCGCTGGGCCACCAGCCGGGCAAGGGCCAGCTCTTTCTCGGTCAGTGCGGCGGCAATGGCCGGGCGGTCTGCCGAGCCGTTGAGCTGGGCGCGCCGGGCCTCGTACCGCTGCCCCAGAGCGATTGCCCGCTCCACCAGCGGCTGGGCACTGCCCCAGCCGCCCTGCGCCAGCAGCGGGGCCAGATAGCGGTAATTTTCGGCCAGCGGCATCCAGAAGCCGTCCGGCGCGGCCTCTGCCAGCGCCTGCTCCAGAGCAGCCCGGGCCTCGGCAGGCTGGCCATACAGTCCGTACGCTGCCGCCATCTGCACCCGGACATGGAGGGCCACCAGCCCATAGTGGAACCGCTGGCAGGCGGCCAGCAGCTCCTCACAGCGGGCCAGCACCTTGACTGCCTGCCCCTGTGCCAGCCAGACCTGCAGCTCGATCATTTCCATCATAGGGCGGCAGAGGGCAAAGTAGCTCACGGAGGCAAGACGATGCTCCCGGAAGACCTCGGGCACGGCATCGGTGCGGCCAAGCAGGGCGTAGTAATAGGCCTCGATGCTCTCCAGCAGGTGGAGCAGAACGGCATCGTGCCGCTGGAGGAGGGCGGCACGGCGGGCCTCGAAATCAAACGGCTCCCCTGCCTGCCCGCAGAGGGAAAGCCGCAGGGCGAGGAAATCACAGCAGAGGGCCATGTTCTCCTGCCCGCGGGAAGCCGCCCGCACCCGGGCCCGTTCCAGCAGCAGGACCGCCCGCTCAAAATGTCCCTGCATGAACGCGGCCTCGGCATCCATCACCAGCTCGGCCCCCTGCCCGTGGCCCTGGGTGATCTTATAATAATGGGGCATACACTCGTACATCTCGGCCAGCTCCTTGCCCAGCTCCCCGGGAGCACGGTAGTACATCATCAGCACCGAGGGGGAACCGAACGTCCAGCTGCCGCTGTTGCGCAGGGTAACGGCAGGGCGGGTCATCTGGCGGCTGGCACTGCGGTGGAGGCGGCTCATCTGGGTGATATCGTTGTACATCAGAAAGCTCAGGATGAGGTCGCACTCGCCCAGCAGGTTGCCCCGCTCCTGGGCCGGAAGCTCCGGGTGCTCCCGCACGGCGGCTTCCAGCAGGGCCTTGAGCTCCATCATTTTGGGGATCTGCTGGCAGGTGAACATCCGGCGCATCAGCACCAGAATGGCCAGCGGGTGCCGCTTGAGGGCGTCCACCGGGCAGCGGCTCAGCCGTTCCAGCAGCTCCGCCGGGCCGAGGGATGCCAGCAGGATGCCGGCGTCCTCCTCAATGACATGGAGGGCGGCGTCATAATCCCCGCATTTTTCGTAGGCACGCAGGGCGGGCAGATACTGCCGTCGGGCCTCGTACCAGCGGCCATACCGTTCCCAGACGGCCGCCTGCCGCGGGGCGGGCAGCTGGGCAAACAGCCGCTCGGCGCATTCTTTCATCATGTGGTGGAACCGGAAGCTCTCGCCGTCCGGCAGGCGGGTGACAAAGGCGTTCTGCCGCGTCAGGGCCAGCAGCACCTGCTCGGCGTCCGGCATCCGGGTCACGGCAGAAGCCATCTCCACCGTAAACTCATCGGCCAGGCCCATCACGGCCAAAAACTCCTGCCGCTGCGGAGACAGGGACTCGATCATGGCCGCGGTGAACATGGCGTAGATGTCCGAGCTGGTGGGCAGCAGGGTGCCCCGCTCCGCCAGCGCGTGGAGATTGAGGTAGATGGCAGAGAACCAGCCCTCGCAGGAGTGGAGCAAGGTTTCCCGCTGGGGCTCCGTCAGCTCCATGCCGCAGCGGCGGACGTAGGCGGATAACTCTTTCTCGTTCAGCCGCAGCTGGTCGGCCCCCACCCGGTGGAGCCGCTGCCCCAGGCGGAGGATCTCGCCCTGGGGCAGGAAATCGTTCCGGCTGGCCACCACGAGGTGGGCGTTGCCCGGCAGGCGGTTGGCCAGCGCACAGAGGAACGCGGCGGCCTGCTCATCCCGGAGCAGGTGGAAGTCATCCAGAAAGAGATCGATCTCCCGCTCCCCGGCCAGCGCGGTGCAGAGGTCGTCCAGCAGCAGGGCCGCGCCGCTGGCGTCCGTGGGGCACTCGTACCCCTCCAGCACGGTCAGCCCGGCCTGCGCAAACGCCTTTTGCAGGCTTTTCCAGAAGATGGCCCGGTTGGCGGAGTAGATGCTCACCCGCAGCACGGCGGCTCCCTCCCGGCCGCGCTCGTTCAGGTACCAGTTGATGGCGGTGGTCTTGCCGTAGCCCATGGGAGCCACCACCGCCGTCAGGCTGCTGCGGGCAACGGGCTGCAGGCTGTGCCGCATCCGCTCCGAGATGTAGATGGTATTCAGTTCCGGCTTTTGTCTGAGCATCCGCGTCCCTCTTTTCTATTCTTATTGATTATATTACCACAAATCTCTAGAAGTTGGAAGTAAAGCCTGCATCACAAAAAACATGGTTTCCATCACAAAAACCTGTTTGGCCGCACCGGATCTCCATGGTACAATATCCTCAAATCATTTTAAGATAAGGAGTCTCTTTTTATGGAAACGACCTCAAAACGCAAGTCTGGCACCACGGACCTTACGGTGGGCAAGCCGTTGTTCCAGATTTTGCGGTTTGCGCTGCCGCTTGTGCTGGGCACCCTGTTCCAGCAGCTGTACAGCTTTGCGGACACCGTCATTGTGGGGCGGTGCCTGGGCACCGACGCACTGGGTGCGGTAGGCACCACCTACTCCCTCAACTTCCTCATCCTGGGCTTTGTGCAGGGTGCCTGCGTGGGCTTTGGCATCCCGGTAGCCGAGACGTTCGGTGCCAAGGATCAGGGCGGCCTGCGGAAGTACCTGTTCAACGGTGCCCTGCTCTGCGTGGTGCTGAGCGTGGTGTTCACCCTCTTCACCACCCTGATGGCGGGCCCGCTGCTCCAGCTCATCCACACGCCGGAAGAGCTGTACGCGGACGCCGTGCTCTACATCCGGATCATCTTCCTGGGCATCCCGGCCACGGTGCTGTACAACTACGCTTCCAGCGTGCTCCGTGCCATGGGCGACTCCCAGCACCCGTTCTATTTCCTGCTGGCGGCCAGCGTGCTGAACATCGGGCTGGATTACCTGCTCATCGTCTCCATGGGCATGGGCGTGGACGGCGCGGCCATTGCCACCGTCCTCAGCCAGCTGCTCAGCGGCGGGCTGTGCGCGTTCTGGTTCTTTACCCGGACGGCCAAGCAGGAGGAGCTCACGTTCCGGGGGCAGAGCAGCCTGCTCTCCGCCGGGCACTGTAAGCGGCTGGCCTACATCGGCTTTCCCATGGGCTTTGAGTATTCCGTCTCGGCCATTGGCGCCGTCATCATGCAGGACGCCATCAACCTGCTGGGCAGTACCGCGGTAGCCGCCCAGACTGCCGGTGAGAAGATCCGCCAGATGTTCACCCTGCCCATGGAGAGCGTGGGCATGGCCATGGCCACCTATGTAGGTCAGAACCATGGTGCCCACCGCACCGACCGCATCAAGCAGGGCATCAAGGACGGCTGCACGATCCAGCTGACCTACTGCGTGGCCGCCTGGGTCGTCATCTTCTTCGTCAAGCCTTACGCCGTGGGGCTGGTGCTGGGCGATGCAGACCCCGCCGTGACCGCCGGAGCCATCCAGTACCTGGCCATTATGAGTCTACTGTTCTGCTTCCATGGCCTGCTGATGATCTTCCGCAACACGCTGCAGGGCCTGGGCTACAGCGTGCAGGCCATCATTTCCGGCGTGGGCGAGCTCATCGGCCGCAGCCTGGGCGGTCTGCTGGCCGTGAAGACAGGCCTGGGCTATGTTGGCATCTGCCTTTCCAACCCCTTTGCCTGGGGCCTGGCCATGCTGTACTGCATGTTCATGGTGCGCCGGATGCTCAAGCGGGAAGAATAACAAAACCAAAAGAAAGGCCGAGGCCTGCGGGAGCTTTCCCACAGGCCTCGGCCTTTTATAGAAGAAGATTGGAAGTGGCAGTTTAGTCTTCAGCCATGCCGATGAGGTCGAACTTCTCAGTCGAGATGGTGACGGTGAAGTCTTTCTTGGCAGGCTTGTTGAACTTGACCCAGATGGTGCGGTCAGACAGGTTGTAGTACCAGCCGGACTCTGCTTCCTCCCAGCCATCGCGGACGATGTACCGGGTGAGCTGCTCGCCATCCACGCTGGCCCAGAACGCGCCCTTTTTCTTGCTGACCAGCTTGATGGTCATGCGCTCCACGGGAGACTCGTAGGTGCCCTCGGTGGAGAAGTGGATATCGGTGCGGTCGCCGGCCTTGACGTCGATGGTGGTCTTGGCGTAGACACCGTTCTTGTAGTCCTCGGTGTGGCCGTCGTCGTCATACAGCACAAAGCTGGTGTCGGTCTCGGCGGCGACCAGCAGGTCGAGCTGATGCATGGTGTCGCGGAGGATGTGCTTGACGTCCTCGCTGGTGGCCACGATGGCGCTGCCGCGCAGGAACATGGGGATGCTTGCCAGAGTGACCGGGATCTCGATGGTCTGGCCGCCCTCATACTCGCGCAGGTTGTCGCTCATATCGTACCACTTGCAGCCGGCGGGCAGGTAGATGGTGCGGGTGGTTGCACCCTTTTCCACCACGTTTGCCACCAGGATGCTCTTGCCGAACATGAACGTCAGGTTCTTGTCGGTGTAGCACTTGGGATCGTCCGGGAACTCCAGGAACAGCGGGCGCCATGCCGGCATACCGTCCTGGTTGCTCTCGTACATCAGGGAGTACAGGGTGGGCATCAGGCGGTAACGCAGCTTGTAAGCCTCGCGGATGTAGGGCAGGTTCTCCTCATACATCCAGGGCTGGGTGACGGTGTTGTCGTTGTTGGCGGAGTTCAGGCAGAAGCGGGGCTGGAGCACGCCGTTCTGCAGCCAGCGGAGCAGCAGCTCAGCCTCAGGAGCCGGGCCGGCAAAGCCGCCGATGTCGCAGCCCATGTTGGAGCAGCCGGACAGGCCCATGCCCAGAATGGTGGCAATGTTGAACTTGACGGTGCGCCAGTCGGTGAGGTTATCGCCGCCCCAGACCTGTGCATAGCGCTGGATGCCGGCGTAGCCTGCACGGTTGATGATGTAGGGACGCTCGCCGGGGTAGACCTCGGCCAGAGCCTGCTTGGCGGTGTAAGCCATCAGGTTGGAGTGGAGGATCTTCAGCTCGGCCATGGTGCCCTTCTTGCCCTCGAAATCGCACTGGGCGTCACGGTCTTCCACGCCGTCCATCTCGCAGTTGTCGTTCCAGACGGTCTTGGTGCCCATCTTGAGGATGTTCTCCTCCAGCAGCTGCTTCCAGGTATCGCGGCCCTTGGGACCGGTGAAGTCGAAGAAGCGGCCCTCGCCGCCCCACCAGCGGCCATAGTACGGAGCCTTGCCGTCCGGGGTCTTGA
>OIWS01001281.1_pt1 | contig 26284 bp, 27 predicted proteins | sample 1587611 | NCBI WGS metagenome assembly OIWS01 (sample SAMEA3888919, study PRJEB22519) | human gut metagenome | biome: human gut; feature: human-associated habitat; material: faeces | place: Denmark | collected 2010 | reverse complement strand
TTGTCGCCAAGGAGAACATCGTCGGCACGCTCGGCATCCTCTATGGCGGCGGCGAGCTGACCGCTTACCAGGCCCTCGGCCAGGCGTTCAACGGCATCAGCGGTTATTCCTTCCTCGTCTTCAACCTGCTCTGCGCTCCGTGCTTTGCGGCCATCGGCGCCATCAAGCGCGAGATGAACAACGCCAAGTGGACGTGGTTTGCCATCGGCTATCAGTGCTGCTTCGCGTATGTCATCGCTCTGATGATCAACCAGTTCGGCGGTGCCTTCACCGGCAGCCTGAACGTCCTTGGCCTCATCGTGGCCCTGGCTCTGCTTGTCGGCATCATCTACATGCTCTTCAAGCCGTATCAGGAAGCGACCAAGCTGAAGACCAGATAATTCTTCCCCCTCCATTTCCTCTTAAAAGGAGTGATTTTCATGCTGAACTGGTTCGCGGCGAACCTCGGAACCATCCTCATTTCTCTTGTATTATTAGCCGTTGTGATCCTCATCACCCGATACCTGCTGCGGCAGAAGAAGGCCGGGAAATCCTCCTGCGGCGCCGGATGCGCACACTGTGCCATGCACGGCCAGTGCCACGAGCATCAAAAGTGACACCGCACCAAAGACCGCGGAACGCAATCGCGTTCCGCGGTTTTCCGGGCATAAAGGAGTGCGGCCCGGCGCGCGTCTCTCAGCCTGTCCTCCGTGCCGGAACGCTGCCTCCCCCACCGGGGCAGTTTTCACCTGCGCCGTTTGCCGCAGGGACGATCAAGCACGCCCGCCGGAATCTCCGGCGGGCAGCGCTTTGTCTTGCGTTATAAAATGGCCTGCAGAATCAGCACCGAGCCGCAGCAAAGCAGCGATACCGGAAGCAGCCCCAGTCCAAACCAGGCCCCCAGCAGCCCGATCACCATTGCGGCGCTTCCGGCCAGCGGCGAGCTCGTCACGTTCAAAATGGCCGGGAAGGTCATTACCGACAGCGTCACATAGGGTACATAGTAGAGAAACGACCGCAAAAACGTGCTCCGGATGGGCTTGCGGATCAGCGTCAGCGGCAGCACACGGATGGCATACGTCGTGGCCGCCATGACGGCGATATAAAGATAGGTGTTCATACGGCCTCCTCTTTTGCTTCGGCGCGGTTCTCCGGCGTGCCGTCCTCCCTGCGCGGGAACAGGATTGCTGCGCCTGCGGAGAGGACGATGGTCAGAAGTAAAATGCGCATCCCTTCCGAGAGCATCGGCAGCAGCTTCGCCGCAAGCAGGCTGCAGGCGAAACTCACTGCAATGCAGCCGAGCACGACGCGGTTTTTCTTGCCCTCCGGCACGATGAACGCAAGGAACATCCCATAGAGCATCACCGAAAAGCCATTCATGGCCCACTGCGGCAGCAGACTGCCCGCCAGCGCCCCGATCAGCGTCCCGATGCTCCAGGCCGGGATCGCCACGCAAATGGCGCCAAAGAAGTACCACACGTTCAGATACCCCGGCTGTGCAATGGCGATGCCAAACAGCTCATCCGTCACATCAAATCCGACCAGCAGCCGATGCAGCATCGGCGTCTCCGGCGCAAGCCGCTGGCTCAGTGCACAGCTCATCAGCAAATACCGCGCGTTGATGATCAGCGTCATGAGAACCATCATCCAGAACCCGGAGTTCTCCGAGATGACTGTGATTCCGCCATATTCCCCGGCGGAGGCGTTGCTCAGCAGGCTCATCAAAAAGCTCTGCGGCGCGCTGATCCCTGCCGTGTGGCAGGAGATGCCGATGCCGAAACTGACGGCCAGATAACCCAGCCCAATCGGGATGCCGTCGCGCAGTCCCTGTAAATATTTTGTTCGATCCATCTTCTCCTCGACCCTTTTCCAAACTGGTGCTCTGATTATAGCGCGTTTCTTGACATAAGCAAAGCGAATCTTTATAATAAAATCATAAGGAAAAGAGATGATTTTAATGATATCCAAATATGCTGTCTTCTGCACGGTGGTAGAGCGCGGGAGCTTCACCGCTGCAGCCGCCGCGCTGAATTATTCGCAGAGCGCCGTCAGCCAGGCTGTCAAGGCGCTTGAGCAGGAGCTTGGCGCAACACTCATCAGCCGCGAAACGCATCGTCTGACGCTCACACGCGACGGGGAGGGCTATCTGCCCTATATTCAGGAGATCGCCGCAGCCGAGGCGCGGCTCGGCCGCAAACGGACGGAGCTTTTGCAGCTGGAAAACAGCGAAATCCGCCTCGGCACGTTCACCAGCGTCAGCCGCACCTACCTGCCGCAGCGCATCAAGGCCTTTACCGCGCAATATCCCGGTGTGCGCTTCGTGATGCGCCAGAGCGAATACGACGAAATTGCCCAATGGCTCTACGATGGACAGATCGACCTCGGCTTTACGAACCCCGACGCTGTCCTCCCGCCCGGTCACCGGCTGCTCTATGAGGATCGTATGGTGGCGGTGCTGCCGAAGGAGCATCCGCTGGCAAATGCACCGGAGATCAGCCTGCACGATCTTGCGGCGGAGCCGTTTTTGATGCTCGATGAGGGCGGCTTCAGCACGGTCCTGCGCGCCTTTCAGGCGGAGCACCTGACGCCGGACGTCCGCTTCCGCGTCTACGATGACTATACCATCCTTGCGATGGTGCAGCAGGGGCTCGGTAATTCAATCCTGTATGAGCGGGTCGCGGTAGGATTTGAGCATCAAGTGGCCGTTGTTCCGCTGCAAAATGCGCCTCGCCGCCCGGTGGCGCTGACCTGGAAAAACTGGGACACGCTGACCTATGCCGCGCGCAATTTTGCCCGCTTTCTGCTCAGCGAACAGGACGGCGCCGGAGGAGCAGGGGGACAGCGCCTTTCCGGCGACTCCGCGGCGGCGAATGGAGAGATGTGCTGACGGGCAGCTTGTATCGGCCCCTGGGCGACCTGGCTCGAAGAAAAAACGGACCGCCCTGTGCAGCGGCAAGGGCTGCGCGCAAAACCTGCCGCCTGATGCGAAGGAAAAAGATAAGCCAGGCCGAGATCCGATTCAGATCCCGGCCTGGTTTTTGAAAAAAATAGAAACGCAGCGCGCTCAGGCGAGCGGCGGAGTGCGGGTGGTGTCGCGGATAACAAGGCTGTGCCGCAGGACAATGCCGCGGCTGGCCTGGGTGCGGTCGGTAATCAGGCGGGTGAGCAGGCTCGCGGCCTCGTCGCCGATCTCAAAGCAGGGCTGTGCAACCGTGGTGATCTGTGGGAAAGTCATCCGGGAGATGCTGATATTATCGAAGCCGACGATGTCGACGTCCCGCCCGGCCTGGAGGTGATGCTCCTGCAGGTAACGCAGGCAGCCGACCGCACGTTCATCCGACATGGTGAAAATGGCAGTCGGAGGATTTGGCAGCTCCATGAGGATCTTGCAGGCCTGATAGCCGTCGGTAAAGTCGTAGTTGCAAATCTGGTAGTATTCCTTCGGAACCGGAAGGCCGGCCTCCTGCATGGCGGCAAAGAAGCCCTCCTTGCGCTCCGGCTCATAGAGACGCTCGGGATAGTTGCCGTTCATGGCGGCAATTTTCGTATGGCCGAGGGAGATGAGATATTTTGTCATATCGTAGGAGGCGCGGAGGTTGTCAATGCAGACATAGTTGACATCAATGTCCATGCTGCCATGCCAGCAGAGCGCCACAAAGGGGTAGCGCGCGGCCAGATCGTTGATCTCGTTGTTACTGATCGTGGGGATGAAGCTGGCCAGACCATCGACCTGCTTGGTATAGAGCATATCAAGATACTGCTTTTCAAGTTCGGGGTTTCGGTTGGTGACACCAAGCAGCGTGAGATACCCCAGAGAACGGGCCCGCCGCTCAAACGCGCTGACCATTTCAGCGTAAAACGAGTTTTGCATGGTAGGCACCAGAATCAGCAGCTTGTTTGTTTTCTGCACGCGCAGATTTCGCCCCATAGCGTTCGGTACATAACCGGTCTCCTTGACAACGGCAGTGACGCGCCGGTATGTTTCGTCTGTCACCGGCTTGCCGTTGAGCACGCGCGATACTGTGGCAGGTGAGACGTCCGCCATTTTGGCGATTGTTTTAATATCCATGTCTTCTCCAGCTCTATGATGATACTAAAGACTATTTTAGGGAACTTTCAGCAGTCTTGTCAATCTGTTTTCCAAAAAAATCTTGGAAAAATCAAAATTTTGCCTGCGCCTCCCGCCGCAAAGCGCGGCAGGAGGCGGGGCGGAGGGACAAAGCAGGCTTGCCTTCCGCCGTGGTTTCAGGCTTACAGCTTGGGCAGCGGATACTGCTTGATATAGGGCGCGAACAGCTCAGCCAGCTGCGCATGCTCTTCCTCGGTAACGCCGAGCAGCGGAGCCTTCATCTCGCCGCCGGGCAGGCCGCGCTGGGTCTGGACGTCCTTGAAAATGCTCATGCGGGCGCCGGATTTCAGCTTGACCACGATGTCATTGCAGATCCACATGGCCTTCTTTGCGGCTTCCTTGTCGCCGGCCTGCCAGGCGCGGTAGATCTCGACCAGCGGCTCCGGGAATACGGACGAAACGCCGGACACGACGCCGCCGCAGCCCATCTCGAGCGCCGGGAGAAGCAGACGGTCAAAGCCGACAAGCACAGAGAAGTCGCCGCCGCGGACCTGCAGATAGTCCAGCGTGCGGTGCATGTCGCAGAAGCTGTATTTCACGCCGACCACGTTCGGGCAGCGCTGGGCGACCGCCTCGCAGACAGCGGGCTTGAGGTCGTTACTGGAGCACTGGGGAATGTTGTAGAGATACATCGGGAAATCGCTGGGGATGCTGTGGGCCACGGTGCAGTAATACTCGGTCAGCTCGCGGTCGGTCAGGCCGAAGAAGGAGGGCGTCACAACGCCGATGCCGTCGGCGCCGATGGCGTGGGCGTGCTTGGCGAGACGGATGGTTTCCTCCTGACGGACAGCGCCGACATGGATGAAGACGATGACGCGGCCGGCGGCCTTGCGGACGACGCACTCGGCGACGGCCTCGCGTTGCTCCGGGGTCATGAGCATCATCTCACCCGTGGTGCCGCAGGGATACAGGCAGTTGACACCGGACTGGATGAGGAACTCCGTCATGGTTTCCAGTGCGGGGATGTCGACCTCACCGTCCGGGCGGAACGGCGTCGTCATGGCGGTGATTACACCATACATCTTTTTCATAAATCGATTTCTCCTTCAAAAATATTGTTGAATTCATATGATCTACCGTATATAATATGGTAAAATCCAAAACAGGGAGGAAAAACAAGATGAAATTTGGTACATTTGGCTATGAAAAACAGCTCGAACAGATCGCAGCTGCCGGATTTGATACCGCAGAGCTTGATATTTCTGAAATCGTTCTAATGGAAAAGCCGGAGTTTTCGCTGCTCGAACGGCGCGCGGAGCGCAGCGGCATGAGCTTTGACGTCTTCTCGGGGCTGCTTCCGCTTTCGGTGCGGATCCATGCGCCGGACTTTGATGAGGCGTATTGGCTGCATCATATTGAGGTTGCGGTGGAGCGGGCACGCGCGCTGGGCGCGACAATGATTCCGTTCGGCGCCGGCAAGTGCCGCAGCATCCCGGAGGGCTGCGAAGACGTCCCGGCGGCGAAGCGCAGAGTTCGCGATTTTGTTCGGAAAATCTGCGATATCTTCGAGAAAAACGGACTTTTACTGGTGCTGGAACCGCTTGGTCCGGCCAACTCCAACTACCTGAATTTCATCGGTGAGGCCGTGGAGTTCATCCCGGAGGTGGACCGCCCCAACTTCCATACAATGTGCGATCTGCGGCATATGGTCAAGCTGAACGAGTCCTTTGAAGACATCGTCACATACCGCTCGGAAATCCTGCATGCACACATTGATTATCCGGGCGGAACGCTCCGGAAATTCCCACAGGCTGAAGACGATTACAATTATATGCCGTATTTCGAAGCACTTGCGGCGGCAAATTATCAAAGAATCTTGACAATTGAGGCGACTTTCTACAAGAATTTCGAGGAAGAATCCGCAAAATCTTTGGAATACATCAAAAAATGTTGGAAAAACGCCGGAAATTAACTATAATCATAAACTGAAAACGGTTTAGAATTGGAGCGCTCATCTATCTGAGCGCTCCCATTCTAAACCAAGCAGGGAAAAAGTTCAAGTGGATGCACAAAAAAACAGGTGGAAATGAGAAAAATTGTGACTAATTCACAAAAGCCAACACGGAACTTTGTCGCTAATTGAGACTTGCAATTTTTTGCGCCATCCGTAAAATAATAAGTGAAATCGATTTCAGCTGCCGGAGCAACGGCCGGTGCTGAGGTCAGAATGAAAAAGGAGAAACCAACATGAAAAAACTGATCGCGATCCTTCTTGCCGTGGTCCTGTGCCTGTCCATGGTTGCCTGTGCTTCCAGCACTTCCAAGCAGGACTCCCAGACCGCTGACAACACCGCGTCGGACACCAAGGCTGACACCAGCTCCGATGCGTCCACCAGCGAAGACACCTCCAGCGATGATGCCGCCAGCACCGGCAAGACCGGCGTTCTGAAGATCGGCGCCATCCACGACCTGACCGGCTCCGGCTCCGTCCTCGGCATCGCGGGCGTCAACGGCCACAAGCTGGCTGTCAACGACATCAACGCCGCCGGCGGCGTTGTCATCGGCGACACCACCTACACCCTCGAGCTCATCGCGTATGACTGCAAATCCGATCCGAACGAAGCCATCAGCGCCATGAACCGCCTCGTCACGGTCGACGACGTCGCCATCATCGAAGGCCCGTCGCTCTCCAACGTCGCTCTGGCCTGCGTCGATACCACCAATGAGCTTCAGGTTCCGTTCCTGGGCCAGTTCGGTGATCCGCGCTGCATGATCGGCGAGAACTACGACTCCCTGAATCCCTACATGTTCCTGATGCAGCCGTCCGCGGCACAGAGCGGCATCCAGAGCCTTTCCTACCTCGTTGAGAAGCTCGGCTGCAAGAAGATCGGCTTCCTGATCGCGCAGGACCATGCGTACTGCGTTGCCCAGACCCTGTGGGCATTCGATTATCTGGATCAGATGGGCGTCGACTATGTTGTGGAATACAACAACCAGGCTGACCTCGACATGAAGACCCAGCTGACCAACCTCATGAACGCCGGCTGCGACGGCCTGTTCAACGCCAACCCCACGCAGCCCCTGACGGTCTCCACCAACCAGAAGCATCAGCTCGGCTGGGAAGTTCCGCAGACCGGTTCCCTCGACTACTCCTCCCCGTTTGCTTCCCTCTGCGCGGACAACGCCTCCGCAAGCCACATCTACTTCATGTCCAACACGGCTTATGATACCGAGAACTTCATCGAGCTCGACAAGAAGTGCAGAGAGACCTTCGACCAGGAAGCGACCATCAAGACCGCTCTTGGCTATGACCAGATCCTCATCACCGTTGCTGCTGCGCAGGCTGCCGGCAGTATCGACAGAAATGCCATCCGCGACGCGCTCGAGAACATCTCCGGCGTCAAGACCGTGATCACCGACAACTTCTGCATGAACCCCGAGAACCATATGCCGCTCGGCCTGGAAGTCTGCATCATGGAGATCGAAGATGGTGAATACTCCGTCGCCGATCAGGTGTGGTCCCCGGACTATCTGAAGTAAGAGTCCTGCTTTTGCGGAATTTTATCGAAGATTGAACAGCAAAGAGGCTGCTTTGCGTAAAGCAGAGCAGCCTCTTGTGATCAAATACATTGGCGTGTATAAAGGGATGAGTCTATGAGCTATTTTTTGCAACTATTGATTAACGGCATCTCCACCGGTGCCGTCTATGCCACGATCGCCGTCGGCTGGGCTCTGATTTTCAGTATCCTGAAATTCTCCAACTTCGCCCATGGCGGAACGATGGTTTTCGCGGCCTATGCCGGTATGCTCTGTACGAACCTGTTCGGCGCAAACCTGTTTCTGACCCTGGTCGCCTCCGCGCTGATCGGCGGCGTTTTGAACATCCTCGTGGAGCTGATCAGCTTCCACCGGATCCGCACCAAGAGCAACCAGCTTCTGCTGCTCTTTGTCTCGGCCATTACAATGGGCCTCTTGCTGCAAAACCTTGTGGCAATCCGATTCGGCGGAATTTTCTATTCCTACCCGGATTTCTTTGAAAATATGAACCGTTATGTGACCCTGGGCGGTCTGAGCATCGATATGGCGGACGTCATCATGCTGGCTGTTGCGGCAGTCTGCATTGCAGCGCTCGTTCTGATCCTGAAAAAAACCAGACTTGGCATCGCTGTGCGTGCCCTTTCGATGGATCCGCGTGCGACCAGCCTCATGGGTATGAATGTGAACCTGATCGTGCTCAGCACGTTCTTCATTGCCGGCGCTCTGGCTGGTATTGCCGGCGTGTTTGTCGGTATTCGAACGATCCTCTCCCCGACGCTCGGCAGTACTTACACCACCAAGGCCTTCATGGTCGCCGTTATCGGCGGCCTCGGCAGCCTGAACGGCGCACTCTACGCGGCGATCATGCTCGGTGTTGTGGAGACCTTCCTGACCGCGTGGATTGGCTCGGCCCTGCAGCCGCTGGGATCGTTCATCTTCATGATGATCTTCCTGGTGCTCTTCCCCAACGGTCTGGCGGGCAACTTCACCTCGGACAAGGCGTGACGGAGGACGAAGAATGCTGAATTATTATCTGACTTACCTCATCAACAATGCGGCGATTGTCGTCATCGGCATGCTCGGCGTATATGTCATCACCGGCCTGACCGGGATGTTCTCTCTGGGCCAGGCGGCGTTTATGGCCGTCGGCGGCTACACGGCCGGCATGCTCTCGAAGTTTCTCGGCTGGCCAATCTGGGCGACGATCCCGGCGGCCATCCTGGCCGGCGCCATCCTGGGCTTCCTGGTTGGCATTCCGGTCATCCGGCTGCGCCGTGACTATGTCGCGGTTGTCTCCCTGGGCTTCAGCCAGGCGCTCGTCGCTGTGCTGAACAACGCGGCCTCCATTACCGGCGGCGCGCTGGGCCTCACCGCGATTCCGCGCTACACCACAAAGTTGATGATCGTCATCTCCCTGGTGTTCATCATCGCCATCATCTGGCAGCTGAAAAAATCCCGCTTCGGCCGGCAGTGCATCGCCATCAAGGTCGATGAACTCGCCGCGGCCTCCATGGGCATCAACGTCGCCCGGACGAAGCTGACCGTGTTCGTGCTGGCCTGTGCGATTTCTTCCTTCGCGGGCTGCCTCTACGTTCATACCACGTCCTATCTTGACTCCGCTTCCTTCGGCTGGGATCAGTCCTCCATGTGGATCATCATGGTCTACTTCGGCGGCGTCAACTCCCTGACCGGCTCCGTGCTGGCAGGCCTTGTACTGACGATGATTCCGGAGATCTTCCGCTTCTCCGCCGAATGGAGAACCGTCATCTATGCGGTCATCGTCCTTCTGATCGTCAACTTCCGTCCGCAGGGCCTCATGGGCGAAACCGAGTTGGACGGCAAGACGTTCCGCAAGATCGGCAAGGCGATCGCATCCATCCCGGCCAAGCTCAAAAAGTCGGGCGCAAACGGCAAAGAGGTGAAATAAATGCTTCTTGAAATCAATCATATCAAAAAATCCTTTGGCGGCGTCCAGGCGGTCAAGGACGTCTCCCTGAAGCTGGACAAGGGCCACATCGTCGGCATCATCGGCCCGAACGGCGCCGGCAAAACGACGGTTCTGAACCTGATCTCCGGCATTTATCCCATCGACTCCGGCGAGATCCTCTTCAACGGCCAGTCGCTCAGCAAGATGCCGCAGTATAAGATCGCGCGTCTCGGCATCTCCAGAACGTTCCAGAACATCCGCCTGTTCAAGGGCCTGACGGTGCTCGAAAACGTGATGACCGCGCTCGACCCCGTCACGCATTATAACCTGGCCTCCGCGCTGCTTCGCGCGCCGTCCAAGGTCAAGTGCGAACGGGCCAACCGCGAGAAGGCGCTCGGGGTGCTGAAAATGGTCGGCCTGGAGCAGTACAAGGATGAGAGCCCGTTCAACCTCGCCTACGGCCTGCAGCGCCGTGTCGAGCTGGCGCGCGCCATCGTCAACGAGCCGGAGCTTTTGATGCTCGACGAGCCGGCCGCCGGCCTGAACCCGAGCGAGATCGACGATTTTATCGAGCTCATCAAAAAGCTGCGGGAGCACTACGGCTTCGGCATCCTGTTCATCGAGCACCGCATGCGCGTGGTCAATGAGCTCTCTGAGTACATCTATGTCATCAACTTCGGCGACCTCCTGACCGAGGGCCTGCCGGAGAAGGTCGTCAACGACCCCGAGGTCATCAAGGCCTATCTCGGCGAAGAGGAGGATCAGGCATGAGCTATTTTGAAGTTGACCATCTGTATGTGAGCTATGGCCATATTTCCGCCCTGCAGGATGTTTCCATTCGCGTGGAGAAGGGGACGATCGTGTCGATCATCGGCTCGAACGGCGCCGGCAAAAGCACGCTGATGAACGCCATCAGCGGCGTTGTCAAGCGCGAAAAGGGCACCTTCACCCTCGAAGGCCAGCCCCTGCCGGCTCAGGCGCACCGCGTGGTGCACCGCGGCATCATCCAGTGCCCGGAAGGCCGCCGCGTCTTCCCCGGCCTGACTGTGACGGAAAACCTCATCATGGGTGGCTGCCGCATCCCCGCGGACAAGGCCAAAAAGAAGCTGCCCGACATGTACGACCTGTTCCCCATCCTCGGCACGCGCCGGGATCAGATGGCCGGCACGCTCTCCGGCGGCGAGCAGCAGATGCTTGCCATCGCCCGCGGCCTGATGGCCGAGCCGAAGATCCTTCTGCTCGACGAGCCTTCGCTCGGCCTTGCGCCGATCATCGTGTCACAGGTCTTTGACATCATCCGTACCATCAATTCACAGGGTATTACCGTCCTGCTTGTGGAACAAAACGCCAGCAAGGCGATGGCCATTTCCGATTACACCTACGTCCTCGAAACGGGCAAGGTGAGCGCGGAAGGACCTTCGGAGCAGCTGCGCAAGGACGAATCGATCAAAAAGGCATACCTCGGAAAATAAAAGGAGACACATCATGGAAAACCAGAAAAAACTTCGCATTGGCATTGTCGGCGCCGGCTCCATCGCAAAGTCGGCCCATTTCCCGACCCTCACGTCCTTCCCGGATGTGGAGATTGCTGCCGTTTACAGCAGAGATTATGACAAGACCGTTGAGACCTGCAAGCAGTTCGGCTGCGAGAAGGTCGTCGTCCACAGCTTCGACGAGCTCATGGATCAGGGCCTGGACGCCGCCGTCCTTCTGACGCCGAAGACCATCCGCAAAGAGTACCTCATTCCGATGCTCGACGCCAAGCTCGACGTCCTCGTCGAAAAGCCCCTCGCCAGCACCATGGCCGAGTGCGAGATGCTCGCCGACGCCTCCAAAAACTCCGGGCAGATCGTCATGGTCGCCTTCAACCGCCGCTATTCCCCGGTCTTCCAGCGCGGCATGGCCGAGTTCAAGGACAAGGCTCCGCATTATGTTCTGGCGCACAAGTGCCGTGAATTCAAGGAATACCGCGCGACGCTGGAAAACTCCATCCATATGGTCGATATGCTGCGCTACATCCTCGGCGAGTGCGCGGAAGTCACCGCAAGAGCGTCCTACACCGATCCGTTCTATGAGGATCTCTGCACCGCGCAGCTGGTCTTCGAAAACGGCTCCCAGGCCCTGCTTGGCGCGAGCCGCGAGGCCGGCCAGTGGTATGAGCGCGTCGAGATGTTCGGCGATGGCAAGACTGTCATCGTCGAGTCTCCGGACCGCCTGACCATTGTCCGTCACGAGTATGAAGAAGTCCGCAACTCCACGCCGCTGGCCAAGGGCTGGGCGAATTATCTGGATACCATCGGCTTCCGTCCCTGCGACCGCCACTTCATCGATTGCTGCCGCACGAGAGAAAAGCCGCTGACGAGCGCCGAAGACGCGCTGAAGTCCATGCAGCTGATGAACCGCATCCTGCAGTCCGCCGGACTGCCCGACATGACCAAGGATTGGGGGCATGACTGATATGATGAGAATTGCCGGTCATACGATGGGTGCTCCGGAGTACACCCTGTTCGAAGCCATTGAGATGTTCAAGGAAATCGGCCTGGACGGTATCGAGATCATCATTCAGCAGGATGGCTATCAGTGCGCCATCCCCCTGGATGCGTCCATGGACTATGTGAAGCAGGTTCGCGCCAAGTGCGACGAAGTCGGCCTGAAGGTCTCCGGCGTCACGCCTTACATGAACCTTTACAACAGCCTCGATGAGGCCGAGCGGGAAGAGGCCTGCGCGCAGCTGCGCCGTGTGGTCGACATGGCCGTCATCCTCGGCGCCGGTTTCGTCCGCATCTACGGCGGCAAGCTCGTCGACGGCGAGACCGATCCCGACGGCAAGAAGCTGGCGCAGCTGGTCAAATCCATGCGCGAGTGCGGCGATTACTGCAAGCCCTTCGGCGTCAAGCTCTGCCTCGAGAACCACTTCGGCACCATGACGACCGATGCCCATACCACCGCGAAGGTCATGGAAGCCATTGACCATCCGAACGTCGGCGTCCTCTACGATCAGGCGAACATCGCCTTCTTCCCGGCGGAAGAGTATCCCGAGGCCATCGCGCTGCAGAAGGATAAGATCTTCTATGTCCACTGCAAGGATCTCGTCTATCGCGGCGGCGTGCCCCGGAAGCCGAAGTTCACCATGGTTTCCCATGTCAACGAAGAAGACCGCACGGTCTACTCCCGCGTTCCCGGCGACGGCATTCTCGACTGGCCCGGCATCCTCAAGACGCTCAAGGGCATCGGCTATGACGGCTGGATTTCCCTGGAGTATGAGAGAAGATGGCAGCCGCAGGATCTGCCCGAAGCCCATGACGGCATGAAGCGCGGCGCGGACCACATCCGTAAGATTCTGCAGGAGCTGGGCTGAGGCGCAACCGAAATTTTGAAAGGGAAAGGAAAACACTTATGAAGAATATGGAAGTCGATTATGCCGGCATTAAGCTGGCCCATCCGATCCTTGCGGCATCCACCGGCGCGACCCGCGACTGGCAGCAGGCAGTCAAGTGCGAAGAGAGCGGATATTCCGGCGTCGTGCTCAAGTCCGTGCAGGAAGAAGAGATCATGCGGTATAACCCGTTCCCTCGTTTCAAGGTCATCCGCAGCGGCTGCCCTGGTTTCCGTTCCACAACGTTTTACAGCTATGAGCAGGCCTATCATGGCGATCTCGATGACTATGTCGAGACGGTGTTTCAGTCGAAACGCCGCTGTTCCATCCCCATTATTGCCAGCATCAACTGCATCAAGCCCGAGAGCTGGGCGGAATATGCCGTAGCCTGCGAGCAGGCGGGTGCAGACGCCATCGAGATCGTCCCCTCCTGCCCCTCCGGCCTGCTTGTCCGCGATCCCAGCAACGATAACCACAGCCTTTCCATCGCGGCGCTCAAGAGCTGCAAGGAGAAGGTGAAGATTCCCGTCATCCCGAAGATGACGGCTCAGGTTGCCAACGTGCTCTACACGGCAAAATGCCTCGACGAGGCGGGCGCCGACGGCCTGACCATGATCAACCGCACCACCGGTATCGACATTGATGTCGATACTATGGCACCGGTGCTCCATGGCGGCGTTGCCGGCCACGGCGGCGCATGGGCGCTGAACATGGTCCTGCGCTGGATCATCGTCACCTACCCGCAGATCCGCAAGACCACCACCATCAGCGCCACCGGCGGCGCGACCACGGGCGAAGAAGTGGTCAAGTGCCTGCTCGCCGGTGCAAACAGCGTTCAGGTCGGCGCGGTGATGTATCTCAAGGGCTATGATTACGTCCGCACGATGCTGCAGCAGCTCGAGGAGTATATGGGCCGCAAGGGCATTGAAAACCTCAGCTCCATCATCGGCGAGGCCAGCCGCAACTTCAAGCAGATGGAAGAATACGACCGTGTGACGCGCTATTTCGCGAAGCCCGATCTTTCCAAGTGCAAAAAGTGCGCGCAGTGCAAGCCGGTCTGTATCTACGACGCCATCACCTACACCGAAAACGGTCCTGTGATCGACCCGGACAAGTGCGACGGCTGCGGCCTGTGCTCCAGCGTCTGTCAGAACGGCGTCATTGAGATGTGCAAAAAGTAATAACCCTCGCGCAGCCAAAGAAATGACCCAAAAAGAGCTGCCCGCCTGCATTCGGGCAGGCGGGCGGCTTTTTCATCAGGAGGAGGATAACCATGCGTTTTGAGACTCTGAAGGAGCTGAACTGCTCCGAGGAATTTGAACGGCGCTACCGCAAGGCGGTCGCGTTTTTAAAGCAGGCAGATATCACCGGCCAGCCGAAAGGACGCTATCCGCTGGAAGACGGGATGTACTATATGATCCAGCGCTACGACACGCGCGACCCAGAAACCGCGCGCTATGAGATGCACCGCAAGTTCGCCGATATCCAGTATCTCGTCCGCGGCGAAGAGATGATTTTAGGCAGCGCCGGGCCGCTGGAGGCGGCAGAGCCGTTCCGCGAGGAGGCCGATATCGGCCTGTTCTGCGACGGCCATGTCGACACCGTCTCCAACCTCACGGCCGGCACGTTTGCGCTCTATCTGCCGGGCGAATACCACAAGCCCTCGCTCCACCCCGACGGAAAGACCCCGACGGCCGTGGAAAAGATCGTCGTGAAGATCCCGGTGTCCGAATGAACAAAACGGAAGGCAAACGGCCGCTGCCCTATGCCTGGCTGATTGCGCTGGCCTGCTTTTGCGTGCAGGGCGGCGGACTCGGCATCGTGCAAAACTGTCGCGGCCTGTTTTTTCACAGCCTGACGGAGGAATTCTCCGCCCCGCTCTCCGCGTTTACCGGCCCGCTTGCCGTCTTCGGTCTCGCGTCCATGGCAGCCATGCCGCTGGTCGCGCGCTGCCTCGAGCGCAGCCCCATCCGGCGGCTTATGGGCGTGAGCGCCGTCGCAATCTGCCTGGCGGAGCTGGCGCAGGCCTTCTTTACGGCGCCCTGGCAGTGGTACGCAGCCAGCGCGGTGCAGGGCGTCTGCTATTCCTTCCTCGTTCCGCTGACGCTCCCGCTCCTGGTGAAAAACTGGTTTCAAAAGGGGCGCGGATTTGTTCTGGGCCTGGTCGGCACGGCCTCCGGCTTCGTCGGCGCGGGCGCCAATTTTGTGGTCAGCCGGATTCTGGCCGCGTATGGCTGGCGGGCGGGTTATCTGTTCCTGGCCGCCGCGCTCACGGTGCTGACGGTGCCGTTTTGCTGCTTTGTCGTGCGTCTTGCGCCGGCGGACGCGCCGGAGCGGAAGCTTGCTCCTGCCCCTGGCCGGAACACGGCATCGTCTGACGCCCTGCGCCGCGCGCTGCGCGGGCCGGTGTTCTGGCGGATGCTTGCCTTTGCGGCGCTGGCGGGCTTTTTGTCCTGCGTCAACCAGCTCATGGCCGAGGTCGGGCTGGATGCCGGCTTTTCCACCGAGCAGGCCGGCAATCTCACGGTGGTCGCCATGCTCGGCAGCATCGCCGGCAAGCTCCTGCTCGGCCTGGCGCATGACCGGCTGCACGCCAGACGCGCCCTCCTGCTCGGCACGGGCCTCGTCGCCCTCGGCTTCGCCCTGCTTCTGACGGGCCGCGTGGCCGGCCTGTATACCGGGGCGGCACTTTTGGGCGTGCCGATGGCGATTACGATTGTGCTGCTCCCGGCCTGGACGCTCGAGGTCTTCGGCGAGGACGGCTACGCGCGCATCTATACCTATATCAGCCTCGTGATGAACTGCCTGGCCTCGTTCGGTTATCTCATTTTGAGCGGCCTGCTGTCCTGGACGGGGCACTACGGTTCTATCTTCCTGTTTGGCCTCGGCTGCTGTGCGGCAATGGCGATCCTGGTGCTCGTCGTCTCGCCGCGCGCCGGGGCAAAGCAGGCTTCCGAAGGGAGAAATATGCCATGAAGAAAATTGTAGTCTGCGGCAGCTATGTCACAGACCTCACGGGCCGCGCCGCGCGCCTTCCCGTGCCCGGGCAGACCGTCTTTGGCCGCAGCTTCCGCTCCGGCGCGGGCGGCAAGGGCTCCAATCAGGCCGTCGCGGCCCACCGGGCCGGAGCGGACGTGACGATGGTGGCAAAGCTCGGCGACGACGTCTTTGCGCAGTTCGCGCGCGACTTCTATACCGCCGAGGGCATGCGCACCGAGGGCCTCCTGACCGCACCCGGCATGGAAACCGGCACGGCGCTCATCCTCGTCGACGAGCAGAGCGCCCAAAACGAGATTATGGTCATTCTCGGCGCAAACGGAACCATCTCCCCGGAAGATCTGGCCAAGGCCGACCCCATCCTTCAACAGGCAGACTACCTTCTGGTGCAGAACGAGATCAATGCCGATGCTGTGGAGGCCCTGCTGCGCCGGGCAAACGCGCGCGGCTGCCGCACAGTCTGGAATCCGGCGCCCGCCCGGGCGGTGGATGCGTCGCTCTACCGCGGTGTGTTCTGCGTCACGCCCAACGAAACCGAGGCCAGCGAGCTGACCGGCATCCCGGTGACCGACCCGGCCACGGCTGTGCAGGCAGCGGAGTGGTTTTTGCACCAGGGCGTACAAAACGCCGTGATCACGCTCGGCTGCCAGGGCGTCTATGCCACCGACGGGACGGAGGGCCGGATGGTTCCGGCGCTGCGCGTCCAGGCCGTCGACACGACCGGCGCGGGCGACGCCTTCAACGGCGCCTTCGTCACGGCCCTCGCGGAGGGAAAGGATCTGTTTTCCGCTGTGCACTTCGGCAATGCCGCCGCGGCGCTCTCGGTCACAAAACCAGGCACGGCCCCGGCCATGCCGCAGCGCAAAGAAATTGACGCACTGCTGGAAAAGCAGTATAATTGAATACACAATCAAATCCGAACTGCCGCGCCGACCGTGCGGCCTGGAAGAAAGGACGATACCTATGAAAAAAATCATGAACTGCCCGGAAAACTACGTCGATGAGATGCTCAAGGGCATCTACTCCGCCCATCCCGACCAGCTGAAATATGCGGCTGGCGATCGGCGCTGCTGCTGCATCGCGGAAAAGAAGCCCGGCAAGGTCGCCATCATCACCGGCGGCGGCACGGGCCACCTGCCCCTCTTCCTCGGCTATGTCGGCGAAGGCCTGATCGATGGCTGCGGCGTCGGCGGTGTATTCCAGTCCCCGTCTCCGGAGCAGATCTATAACATCACCAAGGAAGTCGAAGCGGGCGCCGGCGTCCTCTATCTCTACGGCAACTACACCGGCGACATCATGACCTTCGACATGGCCACCGAGCTCTGCGAGATGGACGATATCGTCTGCAAGAGCATCGTCGGCGCGGACGATGTCAACTCCAGCAAGGATCCTGCCGTCCGCCGCGGCGTGGCCGGCATCTACTTCATGTATAAGGCAGCCGGCGCGAAGGCGGCCCAGGGCGGCACGCTCGACGAAGTGCTCGCCGCGGCGCAGCTGGCCAAGGACAATACCCGCACCGTCGGTTTCGCGCTGACGCCCTGCGTCATCCCTGAGATCGGCCACCCGAACTTCACGCTCGGCGAAAACGAGATGGCCATGGGCATGGGTATCCACGGCGAGCCCGGCGTCTGGAATGGCCCGATCAAGCCCTCCCGTGAAATTGCGGAAGAATCGCTGGCCACCCTGCTCGGCGATATGCCGGTGGCAGAGGGCGAAGAGGTTGCCCTGCTCATCAACGGCCTCGGCGCGACCTCGGTCGAGGAGCTCTACATCCTCTCCAACGACGTGACCGAGCTGCTTGCGGCCAAGGGGATCAAGGTCGCCAAGACCATTGTCGGTGAATATGCCACGTCTATGGAGATGGCCGGCGCTTCCATCTCGCTCTGCAAGCTGGATGAGACGCTCAAGGGCTATCTGGCCTACCCGGTCTGCACCCCGTTCATCTGCCAGAAGTAAGGAGGAAATCACCATGCAGACAATCCCCTTTGCAGACATTCCGGTCCTGTTTGAATCGGTCGGCACGCTGTTTCAGGAAAAGAAAGAAGAGCTTTGCGAGATGGACGCCCGCCTCGGCGACGGCGACCTGGGCCTCACCATGAGCAAGGGCTACGGCGCCCTGCCGGAGGCCATGAAGGCTGCGGCGGAGAGCGCGGGCGGCGATGTCGGCAAGCTCCTGGTCAAGGGCAGCATGACCATGTCCAGCGTCTCCCCGTCCACGATGGGCTTTTTGATGGCCAGCGGCCTGATGGAGGCCGGCAAGGCCCTCAAGGGCGCGCAGGAAATTACGGCGCAGGGCCTCGCGCAGCTGCTCACAGCCTTTGCTGCGGGCATTCAAAAGCGCGGCAAATGCCAGCCCGGTGAGCGCACAATCCTCGATTCCGTTCTGCCCGGCGCGGAAAAGGCTGCGGCTGCCGCAGAGAGCGGCGCGGATCTTGCCGCCGTGATCGAGGCGGCCAAGCAAGGCGCAGCCGCCGGTCTCGAGGCCACGAAGGATATGGCCCCGAAGTATGGCAAGGCGGCGGTGCACGCGGCGGCTGCCGCAGGCACGGTCGACCAGGGCGCGGTCGCGGGCTATTACCTGATCTGCGGTCTCTGGAACTACATCTGCAAATAAAAAATTTCCCGCGCACCGAAACCGGTGCGCGGGATTTTTATGCCTGGCGCTCAGCCCTGGCCGTAGTAGGCATTTTTGCCGTGCTTGCGCAGATAGTGTTTGTCGAGCAGCTCCTGCTGCATCCGCGTCTGAGCGGGGTTGAGCTGCAGGGCATGGAAGTTCATAAAGGCGACCTCTTCCAGCACAACCGCATTGTGCACGGCCTCGTGTGCGTCCTTGCCCCAGGTGAAGGGGCCGTGGCTGTGGACGAGGACGGCGGGGATGGCCACCGGATCCTTGCCTTGGAAAGTCTCCACGATGACGTTTCCGGTTTCCTTTTCATATTCCCCTGCGATTTCCGCCGGGGTCATCTCGCGCGTGCAGGGGATCTCGCCGTAGAAATAGTCGCCCTGCGTCGTGCCGAGCGGCTGGATGCCGACGCCCGCCTGCGCAAAGCTCGTCGCCCAGCGCGAATGCGTGTGCACAACGCCGCCGCATTCCGGGAAGGCCTTGTAGAGCACCAGATGCGTCGGCGTATCGCTCGACGGCTTCCACTTGCCCTCGACGACCTTCCCCTCCAGATCGACGACCACCATATCCTCCGCCGTCATGCCATCATACGGCACGCCGGAGGGCTTGATGACAACGAGGCCGCTTGCGCGGTCGATGGCGGAGACATTGCCCCATGTAAAGGTGATGAGGCCGTATTTCGGCAAAAGCAGGTTGGCCTCCAAAACTTCCTGTTTCAGTGATTCAAGCATGAGGATCTTCCTTTCCGATTTTGATATGGATATACCCTAGATGGCGGCGGCCATGGTGGTGGCGATGGCGAGTGCGGGCTGCGTCACATCCACGCGCGTATACTGCACGACGATCGGCGCCTCGCATTCCACCACAGCGGCATAGCCGACGCCGCGCGGGATCGACTGCCCGGCCTGATTTTTGAGCTTGTAGGTGTGGAAATGGATGGTGCGCTCCGCCGGGATTTCCAGCAAAAAGCCGTCCATCTTCTCCCGATCCTCAAAATAGACCGTCATCCTGGCCGTGACGGCCTGCGCCCCGGTGTTGAGAATGCTGATGGCCTCGTGGCCGAGATAGTCGCCCTGATCTTTCATGGGCCAAAAACAGTCCGGAATATACCATTTCATAGTTAATTTCCTCCTTAGAGACGGATTTTTCCGCCGGAAATATCATCTTTTTTGCGCGGCGCGGTGCTCCCGCGCGGGAGCAGCCGGGTGCAGATCTGCATCTTTACAGCAGCCGCGAACGGATACTGGATGCAATCGCACAGCAGCCGCGTGGCCCAGATACCCATTTCCTTGCAGGGCACTTCCATGGTGCTCAGCGGCGGATCGGTGATGCCGGAGAGCGGGATGTTGTCAAACCCGATGACCGACACGTCCTGCGGAATCCGCAGCCCCGCCTCGCGCAGGGCCTTGATGGCCCCGAGGGCGATGCTGTCGTTGTTGGCCAGCAGCGCCGAGGGGAAACGCACGCCCTCGGCCAGAAGGCCGCGCACGGCTTTGTATGCCCCGTCCGGCGTGGGGGCCACGCGATAGATCTGCGCCGCCGCCCCGGCCTGCTCCATGGCCTCGCGATAGGCCGCTTCCCGGGCAAGGCAGTTGCTGGAGGGCAGGGCGTTGGCCAAAAATCCGATCTCGCTGTGGCCAAGGCTTCGAAGATAGGCAGCCGATTGCAGCATAGCGGCGCGGTTGTCCATCGTGATGCAGTTGATCGGCGTCAGGGTCGGCGCATTGTCGAGCAGAACGAGCGGCACGGGCAGCTTCGGCAGCGCGCACAGATCCTCCTCGGTCAGTTCGGTGCCGAGCAGCAAAATTCCCGCGCACTGTTCCGCGCGAACGCTCTGGAGCATCTCCGGCAGACCGGAAGCGGTGCAGGTTGTAATCAGCAGCTCATAGCCCTGCCGCCGGCATTCGAGGCCCACGGCGTCGATGATCATGTTGATAAAGCCTGGGTTGCCGTCCACCAGCTTGGCGTGCCGCTTGCATTTGATAAAGCGGATGGCGCGCTCCGCGCCGGACTGCCAGGCCGGGCCCTGCGCTGCATCATAGCCGTTTTCAAGCAGAAGCTGCAGGATCTCCTCGCGCTTGGCCGCGCTGACGCCGGGCCGCCGGTGGATCACCAGCGAGACCGTTGATGGCGATACGCCCGCCTGGGCCGCAATCTCCTTCAGCTTCATCATGCTCCTGCCTCCTGCTTTGCGTTTGTCCGCCTCAGTATAGCACAGCGGAGAAAGCGGACGCAAGCGATTTCGAAAATTTTACTAAAATTTGTTCACTACAGACAAATCCCAACGGAAAATCCGTTGGAAATGGCCATTGACTTTTTGATTTCCTCCTGTTATCCTTAAATTGTATCTGAATTTTACTAAATTTTTGTGCCATCCCGTGCAACCTGCGCGGCGCAGCAGAAAGGAATTCCCATATGAACGATACTCTGATTACCAAACGTTATGAGCTGGCCAAAGAGGTCTATGCGGCCCACGGTGTCGACGCGGACCGCGCCATGGCCGCCATCGACGCCATCCCCATCTCCATGCACAGCTGGCAGGGCGACGACCTGCTCGGTTTTGAGGGTGCCGAAGCGCTGACCGGCGGCATTCAGGCCACCGGCAACTATCCCGGCCGCGCCCGCACGGCGGACGAGCTGCGCAGCGATATCGACGTCGCCCTCGCCCTCATTCCCGGCACGATGAAGGTCTCGCTCCACGCGGTCCACGCCGAAAAAGGCGACCGCAAGGTCGACCGCGACGAATACGACGTCAGCCTCTTCCAGACCTGGATCGACTGGGCCAATGCCCGCGGCATCGGCCTGGACTTCAACCCCACCTTCTTCTCCCATCCGATGTCCGACGGGAACTTCTCCATTACCAGCCTCGACGAGAAAAAGCGCCGCTTCTGGATCGAGCATGGCAAGCGCTGCCGCGAGATCGCATCCGAGATCGGCAAGCGCACCGGCAAGCCCTGCATCGACAACTTCTGGTTCCCCGATGGCTATAAGGACATTCCTGCCGACACACTGGCCCTGCGCGAGAGCATGACGCAGGCCCTCGACGAGATTTTCGCCGCCAAGTTTGACCCCAAGGATACCATCGATGCCCTCGAGAGCAAGCTCTTCGGCCTCGGCGTGGAGAGCTACACCGTGGCCAGCCACGAATTCTCCCTGCTCTATGCCGCCACACGGAATATCCTCTACACCCTCGATGCCGGCCACTTCCATCCCACTGAGAGCATCGCGGCGAAGCTCACCGCGATTTTGAACTTCCTGCCGCAGGTCATGCTGCACGTCAGCCGCGGCGTTCGTTGGGACAGCGACCATGTCGTCATCTGGAACGACGAATTGCAGGCAATTGCGACGGAAATTGTCCATAACGGCTACGAAAAGCGCGTCAACATCGGCCTGGACTATTTCGATGCCTCCATCAACCGCATCGCCTGCTGGGTCATCGGCGTGCGCGACACGCGTAAGGCTCTGCTCAAGGCGGCGCTCGATCCGATGGATCCCATCCGCAAGGCTGAGCTTGCCGGAGATTACACCACGCGCCTGGCCCTCATTGAAGAGTCCAAGAGCCTTCCGTTTGCCGACATCTGGGACTATTACTGCATGAGCAAAAATGTGCCCGTCGGTGAGAGCTGGCTGAAGACTGTGAAGGATTACGAACAGCGCGTCACGCTCAAGCGCTGAAATGCCCGCGCCTGCAGAAGGAGCCGTCCGCTTCCCTCTGCAGGCGCAGCGATCAATCAGGAAAGGAATTACGCAATCATGCGCTATTATATCGGTCTCGACAACGGCGGCACCACCACAAAGGCCGCGCTTTTTGACAGCGCCGGACGGGAGCTCGCCGTTTGCAGCGTCTCTACCGCCATGCTGACCCCCCAGCCGGATTTCGTGGAGCGCGACATGGGGGAGATGTGGCAGGCCAACTGCCGCGTGCTCCGCGGCGTGCTGGAAAAGGCAAACGTCTCGCCGCAGGATGTCGCCTGCGTCGGTGTCTGCGGCCACGGCAAGGGCCTTTATCTCTGGGGCAAGGACGGCAAGCCCGCCCGCAACGGCATCATTTCCTCGGACAACCGTGCCTGGGAATATCCCGTGCGCTGGAAGGAAGACGGCACGGAGGCGGCGGTCTTCGCCCGTTCCTGCCAACACATCATGGCCTGCCAGCCGGTGGCGCTGCTTGCCTGGCTCCGCGACCACGAGCCGCAGACGCTGGAGAACGTCCAGTGGGTCTTCGCCTGCAAGGACTATGTCCGCTTCCGCCTGACGGGCGAAGCAAAGGCGGAGCTGACGGATTATTCTGGTGCCAATCTTCTGAACCTGCACACGCGGCAGTATGATCCGGAGCTCTTGCGCCTGTTCGGGCTGGAGCAGATTGCCCCCGCGCTGCCGCCGCTGTGCACGGCGACGGAGATCTGCGGCCATGTCTCTCCGGAGGCCGCAGCCCAGAGCGGCCTTGCCGCCGGCACGCCGGTCATCGGCGGCATGTTCGACATCGACGCCTGCGCGCTGGCCGTGGACGTCACGGATCCTTCCCGGATCTGCATGATCGCGGGGACGTGGTCGATCAACGAATATCTCCGGCGCGAGCCGGTTCTGGATGGGCGCGTGCTGATGAATTCGCTCTTTGCCCTGCCGGAATATTATCTCATCGAAGAGAGCAGCGCAACTTCCGCAGGCAATAACGAGTGGTTCCTCCGCCAGATGCTGCCGGAGGTGCAGGAGGCGGCCAAGGCCGCCGGGCGCAGCGTCTATGATGTGATGAACGAGTGGGTTTCCTCGATTCCGCCGGAGGAATTTGTGCCGGTGTTCCTGCCGTTTTTGATGGCCTCGAACGTCCATCCAAACGCCAAGGGCAGCTTCGTGGGGATCACCGTGAACCATACGCGCCGCCACCTGCTCCGCAGCGTCTACGAGGGCGTCGCCTTCTGCCACCGCTACCATACGGAAAAGCTCCTTGCGACTCGCGACACACCGCCGGAATGTATCCGCCTGGCAGGCGGTGCGGCGAGATCGGCCGTGTGGACGCAGATGTTTGCGGACATTCTGCACCTGCCGGTGCAGACCGTGGCGGCCAACGAAACCGGCGCGCTGGGCTGCGCAATTGCGTCGGCGGTCGCAGTTGGGGAATATCCCGATCTTTCCGCAGCGGCGCGCGCAATGTGCCGCATTTCCGAGCCGGTGCAGCCGCGGGAGGAATACCGCGCGGTCTATGACCGGAAATACGCGCTCTATTGCCGGACAATCGAGTGCCTGGATGCGCTCTGGCCGGAGATGCAGGCCGTGGTGGACGCATCCGCTGCGTCCGTGCAGGGCTGAGAGGAGGAGCAACATGCAAAAGCGAACCGAATACAGCCTTGGCCTCTATGAAAAGGCCATGCCTGCGGGGCTCGGCTTTGCGCGGATGCTGGAATGCGCCGCGCAGACCGGCTTTGACCGGCTGGAGATCAGCATTGACGAATCGGACGCGCGCCTTGCGCGTCTGGATTGGACGGGCGCGCAGAAGCAGGAGCTGGTGGGCCAGATCCGCCAGAGCGGCGTGCCCATCCGTACCATGTGCCTGAGCGGGCACCGGAAATACCCCTTTGGCGCCCATGACGCAGCGGTGCGGGCGCGTTCGCTCGAGATTATGAAAAAAGCCGTCGATTTCGCGGCAGAGGTCGGCGTCTCGGTCATCCAGTTGGCTGGATATGACGTCTATTATGAGCCCGGCGATGCACAGACCCGCGCCTGGTTTGCGGAAAATCTGCAAAAGGCTGTCGAGCTGGCTTCTGCGGCTGGCGTGGTGCTCGCCTTTGAGACGATGGAGACGCCGTTTATGGACACCGTGGGCAAGGCCATGGCCTATGTGCGCCAGATCGGCTCGCCCTGGCTCGGCGTCTACCCGGACATCGGCAATCTGCAAAACGCCGCCGTGCTCTACGGCCACAGCATTACAGACGATCTCGCGCTCGGTGCGGGGCATCTCTTTGCCATGCACCTGAAAGAGACGCGCCCCGGCGTCTACCGCGATATGGCCTTCGGCACCGGCCATACGCCCTACGCGCCCTGCCTGCAGCTGGCGCGGGAGCAGGGGGTGCGCCTGTTTACCGGCGAATTCTGGCACCAGCCGGGGGAAGAGGACTACCTCGCGGTCCTGACCGCGTCCGCCGCCTTCCTCCGCGCCCAGCTCGACGCTGCCTTCCTGTAAGAAAGCCAAAGCGGCTCCCCATCCGGGGAGCCGCTTTTTGCTGGCTTCGGAAATCGACGGCCATGCCGGTAGAGCGCGCCCATGAACTGGTTTCCCTCCGGGCACCAGACAATGCAGGCGGAAAACGCAGAGGATTCCGCACATGTTCCTGTCAAGCGGTAAAAGCCGACAGCAGGACGCGGTGCATACGGGCCCCGGCCCAAAGCAAACAAGACGCCCTGCCGGGCACAGGCCCGCCCCAAATGCCGGGCCTCCGGCCGTTCCCGTTCCTTTTGGGAGCGGAAAGACCGGGGGCTGCGGGCGGTGGACGCATCTACCTCAGCCGGTCAGGCTGGCCAGCTGCAAAAGCTGATGGGTGTTCGCAATCCGATAGACGCGCCCGTCCTTTTCCAGCGTGCCGTCCTGCAGCAGCTCCTGAAACAGCCTCCAGGCGTGACGATAGCTGACACCGATGGCTGTCGCCGCCTGTTGAATCCCGGCGCGGTAGACCTGCCGCTCCGAGACGTCCGTCAAATAGCGAGCCAAACGCTCAATTGCAGCGTGTGTCTGCGTATCAATCAAAATCGCGTGTGTGTGCTGCAACTGTTCTGCCAGATCGTTGGCGATCTGCCGGACGAAGGTAAAGCTGCCCTGCAGCAGCTCCTGTACATAGTCGATGGGCAGAAGGAATGCGGCGACGTCCGTACTGGCCACTGAGCTGCAGTCAAAGCGCATCGTATCCAGAAAGATCTCCATGGCTCCGATGCAGCCGTGCGAGCACTCATAGCAGCTCGCGCCGGACAGGCCGTTTGAGGAACTCTTGGAGATAAATACCGCACCGCTGATGACCAGAAAAATGTTCTCCAGCGGCGCGTCCTGCGCGTGCAGCTGCTGCCCGGCCGGGAAAAAGGCCTCCCGGCAGCGTCTGGCGTCGACGCCGTAGCGTGCGAGAATCTCGGCACGAATGCGCTGATCTGTTGTCTTCATTAATCATCACCATTAAAAAATTTTATATCTTTGAGTAGGACATATGTCATACTCTGTCGACCTTGATCTGAATTATACTATAAGCGTAGATGCGCTGCAACCACAATATGATACAAAAGGGGATACATTCATGAAAAAGACGCTTTGCCTGATCCTGGCCGTTTGCATGATGCTGCTCTGCCTGGCAGCGTGCAGCTCCGGCAAGACAACGGACGCGGACAAGACGGACGCGGCCTCCAATGAGACCACCCAGTCCGATACCGCCGCCGATTCTGCCGATACTGCGGAAGACTCCAGCGAAGACGCTTCCTCCGACACCGCCGTGGATCCCTCCACGCTGAAGGTCGGCCTGGTTTGCGGCACTTCTTCCATCGACGACAAGTCCTTCATCCAGTCCGCATGGGAAGGCCTGCAGAAGGCTTCCGCCGATTACGGCATTGAGGTTGGCTATCTGCAGTCCACGGAAGACTCCACTACCGCTGTCCTCGAGTCCATCGCCGACCTGGTCGACGCCGGTTACAACATGCTCGTCATGCCCGGCTTCTCCTTCAAGCAGGCTGCATACGAAGCGGAAAATAAATATCCGGACGTCATGTTCGTCACCATCGACACCGCTCCCTGGGCGGAGGGCGCCG
>OIWS01001275.1_pt1 | contig 26345 bp, 20 predicted proteins | sample 1587611 | NCBI WGS metagenome assembly OIWS01 (sample SAMEA3888919, study PRJEB22519) | human gut metagenome | biome: human gut; feature: human-associated habitat; material: faeces | place: Denmark | collected 2010 | reverse complement strand
AAGCCACAAAATGGCGCATATTGTAACCCTAAATACCCCATCCAGAGAAGATTGGATAACGCAACTTGCCAATGTTGTGACCAGTCCTGATGAACTGCTGCGTCTTTTAAATGTAGACGCTGATGAAAAACTGCTGGCCGGACGCGAGGCCAGACGCCTGTTCCCGCTGCGCGTCCCGCGCGCGTTTATCGCCCGCATGGAGAAAGGCAACCCTAACGATCCGCTGCTTCGTCAGGTACTTACCGCTGAGGAAGAATTTATCGTCGCCCCCGGCTACTCCACCGATCCGCTGGAAGAACAGCACAGCGTGGTGCCCGGTCTGTTGCACAAATATCGCAACCGGGCCCTGCTGCTGGTGAAAGGCGGTTGTGCGGTAAATTGTCGTTACTGCTTCCGCCGCCACTTCCCATACGCCGAAAATCAGGGCACCAGGCGCAACTGGCAGACAGCGATGGACTACATCGCGGCGCATCCGCAGCTTGATGAAATCATCTTCTCCGGCGGCGACCCGCTGATGGCAAAGGACCATGAGCTTGACTGGCTAATGACCCAGCTGGAAGCTATTCCGCACGTTAAGCGCCTGCGTATTCACAGCCGCCTGCCGATTGTGATCCCGGCGCGCATCACCGAGACGCTGGCCAGTCGCTTCCAGCGTTCGTCGCTGCAGGTAATCCTGGTTAACCACGTCAATCACGCGAATGAAATTGACGGTGAGTTTCGCGCGGCGATGGCCATGCTGCGTCAGGCGGGCGTCACGCTGCTCAACCAGAGCGTGCTGCTGCGCGGGGTGAACGACAACGCGCAAACCCTGGCCGACCTCAGTAATGCGCTGTTCGACGCCGGGGTAATGCCCTACTACCTGCACGTGCTGGATCGGGTGCAGGGAGCGGCGCACTTCATGGTCAGCGATGATGAAGCCCGTGAAATCATGCGCGAACTATTGACCCTCATCTCTGGCTATATGGTGCCGAAGCTGGCGCGCGAGATTGGCGGGGAACCCAGCAAGACGCCGCTGGATTTAGGGCTGAAGCAACGTTAGTGCTTCCGAATAAGGATAAAGCAGTAACTCTGTTTTAAAGAAGAACAATATACCCAGTCTCCAGGCGTACTGGAGGCTGGGTAATAAGAAGATTTAAATGATGATAAATGATAATGAGTATTCATTTATCCAACTTAATCTAGCTATACTTCAATAGAAATCAAAAATATTTGAAGCATAAAAAAATTATATTGATTATGGCCATTATGGCTACAATAATAAAGGTCCACCATGATAGTTGTCGTGAAGTTAACCCATTGATCCTGAAAGTTTTCCTCACGCTATTTTGTACTTCTGCATCATCAATTTTGGCTATATATTTATCATTTATTATTCGCATGCTTGCGTCGGTACTTAACGGTTGAGCACTATTGAACTCGTTCTGCAGTGTAACTTGTCGAATTACGGTTCCGGTAGCAATGACGAAGCCACGTTGTCTAACCGTAACAACAACATCCTGAGTCAGTCCCGCTCTGAGCAACGATTTCCTTAGCAAGGAGATATTTTGATAAAAAGTATTTTGCGAAACAACGACACCACGCTCTTTCCACACAGCGGATAAAAATTCATCTCGGGAAATAATGTTTCCATTACTTTCTAAAAGTAGTTGTAAACATCGGGCTGTGGGGGTATTTAACGTAATGGCTTCATGGTCTTTCCCCGCTACTGGCTGAAGCTCATTCACGTCCATATTAAAAATAACCTCATCATTAATGATGTATGAATTAAATGTCATAAAGCATTTCCATATTCTTTATTTATCGGAGAAATCAATTATTCTCGTATAATTCACAGAAAAAAACAGATGCGCCAATCCATATAAAAAACTAATCTTCTTCAGAATCCCTATGTTACCCATTAAAAATATAAATCTGAAAAATATATACGCCCATGATAAGAGCTTCACAAGCTCACGTCATTTTACGATCTAATCTCATTCAATACAAAAGAAATGTAAATTTATGCATAATTCATATGCACTTCATAGTTAAAAACAGTAAATTAATACAACGTCCGCCAAGATGTAAAGTCCAGCGGGCATGTTGCAAACATCATATAATTTTCCATTACTGTCAGAAAATTATCTTCGAATCAATAACAAAAGTGGAAACTCATGGCACGAAAGCTCTATCGCAAGGAAGCGATTGAATATAAGAAATTACACTGGAAAGGAAAAGCATTATTACTGGCAGGTATGCCAGCATGGCTTATCGTTATTCTGTCAAGTTGTTTTCTCATCGCACTCATCTCGACTCTTATCCTATGTACATTCACCCAACGTATAGATGTACGGGGGGAAGTCATCACATTACCGCATTCCGTTAACGTCTTTGCACCGCAGCAAGGCTTTGTGTTAAATCAATATGTTAAGGTCGGAGATATAGTCAAAAAAGGTCAAAAATTATATGAAATAGATATTTCTCGTAATACCACTAACGGTAATGTGAGTCTTGCTCAAACTGCCGTCATAAATGAAAAGATCATTAATGCTGAGAGCATTATTACAAAACTAATTCGCAACAAAGATGAAACATTGAATGCATTAGACACACAACTAAATACGATTAAAAAATCTCTTAGCGAAACAACCTCAATGCTTGCCAACACGCAGGCAGGGTTAAATAAAATGCATCAGAATCTTTCAAGTTACGATAAGTATCTGAAAGAAGGCCTCATTACAAAAGATCAGTACAACTATCAGCACTCACTTTATTTTCAACAGCAAAGTGCGTATCAATCTCTGGTAAGCCAAAAGATGCAACTGGAATCTCAGATAACCCAGTTCACTAGTGATAAAGTCACCAAAGCGGCAGATTTTGATAATCAAATATCAAACCAACAAAATCAAATTAATGATTATAAAAATCAACTAGTTGAGTCCGATGCAAAAGGCAATGTCATCATCAAGGCGACAACGGATGGAAGAATCGAATCGCTAGCCGTAACCAAAGGGCAAATGGTTGATAATGGGAGTAGTTTGGCACAAATAAAGCCCACCGGTAATGTTGAGTACTATCTTATTTTATGGTTACCCAATAATAGTATTCCTTACGTAAAACCGGGGGATACTATCAACATCCGATACGATGCCTTTCCGGCAGATAAATTTGGTCAATTTCCAGGAGAGGTAATATCGATATCATCTATGCCTGCTTCACGACAGGAAATGTCAGAATATACTAACGTTAATAATGGCACGAATCAACAAGAGCTTGCACTATATAAAACGATTGTAAAAATCAAGCAAAAATCCTTTAGTTACAATGGAAAAATATTGTACTTATCTAATGGGTTAAAAGCCGAAGCTGTTGTTTTTCTTGAAGAGCGTCCGTTATATATGTGGATGTTTACTCCGTTTTATAAAATTTCTCAAAGTGTGAGCGGCCCAATTAATGAATAACAAACTCTTTGAAACGATTATTGCAAAGTTAAATTTTTCGCTAATTAAGAAAACACCGGTAATTTTACAATCAGAATCAGCGGAATGTGGTATCGCCAGCCTGGCAATGATCTGCGGACACTATGGATTAGATATAGACTTATTCAATTTCCGCCAACGCTTCGGCAGTCCATCGCAAGGTGCTTCACTGCTGCATTTGAGCAAAACCGCCGAGCGTGCTGGCCTTAAAAATCGCGCGCTTTCATTAGATTTAGATGAAATAAAACAGCTTAAGCTCCCTTGTATTATCCACTGGGGAATGAATCATTATGTCGTTCTAACGAAAGTACGAAAATCTAGCTATGTTGTGCATGATCCTGCTTTGGGTAAACGTATAATTGGTTTGCAGGAGATGTCTAATAATTTCACCGGCGTGGCTCTGGAACTTTGGCCCGATCAGAACTTTCAGCAAGAAAAGGCAAAAGCACGCTTACGTTTATTAGACCTGATGCGAAACATTGTCGGATTAAAGTCTGCATTAATTAAAATCTTCGCATTCTCTGTCGTAATCGAAGCCATTGGCCTTTTACTCCCCATTGGTACACAACTGGTCACAGACCATGTCATCATGGCCCATGACCAGAGTCTGTTATCCGTCATTTGTATAGGACTGGTCTTTTTCACTCTCTTCCGTACCTTTGTCAGTATGCTAAGGGCATGGACCTCACTGACTCTCAATACTCTGACTAATATTCAATGGAAAACGACATTGTTTGATCACTTGACAAGCTTGCCGTTATCCTTTTTTGAAAAACGGCATCTTGGTGATATCCAGTCACGTTTTACTTCATTGGATACTATCCGCTCAACGTTCACTAATAGTATTGTCAGTGGCATCATTGACTCGATCATGACAATTGGTCTGTTAATTATGTTAACCCTTTACGGCGGCTGGCTAGTATGGGTGGTCGTAGGATTTACGCTTTGCTACGCCATTATGCGCCTGGCGACATACCGTTTTTACCGTCGGGTAGCAGAAGAGCAAGTCATTAAAGGAGCCCGCTCGAGCTCTCATTTCATGGAGTCACTTTATGGAATATCAACGATTAAAGCTCTTAATTTAAAAGAGCGCCGTTCGCAGCATTGGCTTAATATTAACATTGATGCATGTAATGCAGGAATTAAACAAACTCGCTTTGATATGATGTTCAGTGGCATAAACACCTTCATATCATCTATAGATCAAGTTGCTATCCTATGGTTAGGCGCCATTATGGTGATTGATAACAACATGACGTTAGGTATGTTTATGGCGTTTAACTCTTATCGTGGCCAGTTTTCTCAAAGAGCATCTAATTTGATCGATCTCTTTATGCAACTGCGGATGTTATCATTACATAACGAGAGACTATCTGAGATTGTTTTCAGCGAACCCGAGAAAGAGCTCCCAGCACGTCGAGTTTTCGATGAGAATAGTGGAGTGAAGCTGGAGATTAAAAATCTCAGTTATCAATATGACCCGTTCTCGCAACCTATTTTTTCTAACTTTAACCTGCAGGTTGAGCCAGGAGAATCTATTGCGCTTGTTGGACCTTCAGGGGTCGGTAAAACGACTTTACTGAAAGTGATGTGTGGTTTGTTATCTCCAACGTCAGGTGAGGTAATTGCCGATAATCTTGACATTTATAAAATAGGGCTTAATAACTACCGACTGGGGACAGCATGTGTCCTGCAAGAAGATCGTCTTTTTTCAGGGTCAATTAGCGATAATATCAGCGGATTTGAAGATAATGCGGATGAAGAATTAATTGTTGAGTGTGCTCGACGCAGTAATATTCATGATGAAATTATGAAAATGCCAATGGGTTATGAAACAATGATAGGTGAGTTAGGGCTGGGTATTTCAGGTGGGCAAAAACAAAGACTCTTAATTGCCAGAGCGCTTTACCGCAAGCCGAGCATTTTGTTTATGGATGAAGCAACAAGTCATCTTGATTTGAAGAATGAGTCTGCCATAAACCAATCTATTGCCAGTTTAAGTATAACTCGAATCATTGTCGCGCATCGTCCTTCAACGATAGCGTCTGCAGACCGGATAATTGATCTTTCTCAATATGGAAAGCAAGCATCATAAACTGAATAATGGAAAAGGATAACCATATGATAAGTACCGTGTTAGGTTTTAACACCGCAATCATAAAGCAAAATGATAATTTTCTTGCTCTGGCGCTGAAAATTAAAAGAGGAGACAACACATGTCAGACATACTACTTACAGTATGCAACCTTAAATGATTTATTAATAATTCTAAACAACCAAATGCAGCGTGTGGCTCATCGATTAATAGAGCAGGGAGAAAGCTATAGAGAACAATTCCGCGAACAAGTTGAGAGCTATATTAAAACCACTCCGCAAATCGAGGCAGCCGAAGTGCAATCACCGGAACCCGGGCGGAGGATTATATCGCTAACCCTCAAAACAGGGAAAACGGAATCCACTTTAATAGCCATGCTTCAATCTGAACAAATTGATATTATCAAAATTGATGATATGCAGGCAGAGTTAATGCTATTGGCAATACGTCAGGCCTTTTTACATGCTGGAACTGAGGAATTTATATCCGTTTTAGAGTCTACAACTGATTTTTTAATGCTATATGCCGTAGAAATCATAGAAAATTCACGTTTCAGCTACGAGCAGTTTGATCATGAAAGCTGGAAGAGAGGTTTATTTTCTCATCATCTGGCTATTCTTTATTGCTATGAAACAGAGAAAGGGAAACAAATTCTCTCCGGAGCCGTTATTAAAACAAATGCACCCCATCCCTCTGAATTAGAAAATGGCATTGCTATTCGCATCAACGAAAGATTTCCTAAATTAAAATCAACGCAGGAAAAATATCCATTATGTCAGATATTCAGTAAAGTTATACCATCATCAGATAACATGGACACTTTAGATGCCTGCTTGCAACCTTTAAAGGCTTTTTTTCTTGAAGAACAAGCAAAACTAGATTTTTAAGGATAAGGCTCTCCTTCTAAGAAGGAGAGCCTTATCAAAACGATCAGTTCGGACACTTATAAACCTGACCATTCATCTCACTGTCTGTCGGTACAAAACTGGAAAGTAGCCCTTGTGTTGGACTACTCACTCCATAAATCACGTTCCCCCCCATCTCGGCAGCGTGATTTCGCAGCGCATTTGCAGCCCTCCGCATTGAGCCCCCCTCATCACCATTTTGCCCTGAGAGCCAGTTGCTTTGTTTACCCGTCGCGGTGCCTAACAACTGGCATTCAGCTCCTGGTTTATCCTGCACGAAACGTACCGCCTCCCCCCCAGCGGTCAAATCACTGCTCGAACTGCACCCTGCCAGCAGTAGCGAAGCCCCAATTATCACTGCAAAATATTTCACCTGCATGTTGCTCCCCATAATCATTTAGTTGGGCACACTAGCCTCACATCTACAACTTATACTAAAAAGATGATCAAATTGAAATTATTAATCCATCGAAAAGTGTGGTGTGTGCCTTCCGGACACCTGTCGCGGTGTATGGCAGCCCCCTGCGCGTAAAGTTAGGCGATATCGCTTGATACCTGGCATACTTTTCGTGCTATAACCCACTGTAAAACATATTGTTTTTTCTAAAACTTGGCATTTTGAATTTTTCCAAAACACCAAATATTGAGAACTCACATAATCTTTGTTATTTAATGTTCATGACTATAATATTTTATGCTTTCTTAAGCGAATAAAGATACATCATTAAAATGATGCAAACAAATTAAAATCACCTCATCAATAATAAATCAAAGCATTGTGTTCTATGAACAAATAGATTCGATAAATTTCACACTCTCACATAGTAAAAGTCACATCAAATTCATTACGTGACTTAGCCCATTGTGCATTATTTTCGTTGCGCTGTGGAACTCTTACCAACGCGAAGGTCCACTGCAGGCAAAGGGAAAATAAGTGTGTTGTGTAAGTATGCTTAAAACTCCTGCGCTTTAGAAGTTAACTGGTTTTTAAAACTATTATCTAGAAATGAAACAAGGAATTTTCAAATGAATAAACGTATTATCGCAGCACTGATCGCCGCAAGCGGCCTGGTAGCATTCAATGCTAGCGCTAACGATGGCACCGTTAATTTTATTGGTGACATTACTGATGGCGCATGTACTGTCGATGTACAAAATACTGGTTCTTCTACCGGTCAGGTTACTCTCGGCTCTGTACCAAAATCAGCATTTTCTGGCGTCGGTTCGACTGCCGGTAACGGTTCTGGTCTGGCAGCAATCACTATTTCCCTGTCAGGTTGCCCTACCACTAAAACCGACGCTTATGTGACTTTCGACGGTGACTATTACAATGGTCTGAATGACTATCTGAAACTGACTGGTTACGGTAACACTGGTGTTGCGAAAGGTGTTGCAATCAAGCTGATGGATTCCAACAACAATCATCTGAAGCTGGGTGAGAAATCTGCAGCAATTCCGCTGACAGCTGGCGCAGCAGATGTTGCATTTAAAGCAACTTATGCGCAGGTTGAAGGCACTGTTGACGCTGGTACTGCAAATGGCGTCGCAACTCTGCTGGTAACTTACTAATTATCAATGCCTCTCATCTCGATGAGAGGCATTTTTATTGACGGTGCTTTATGCGAATCTTAAATTCATTGCTATCTATTATACTTCTCCTTTCTGCCTCTTTTGCATGCTACGCGGGAGTACAGGTCGGAACGACTCGCATAATTTATGCTGAAGGCAAAAAGGAAGTAAGTGTTTCTCTTGATAACCAGGATATAACGCCTTATTTGATAAAGTCATGGATCGAGAATGATAAAAATGTCGGCACTCATTTTTTGCTTACCCCGCCACTTTTTCGCCTAGAGGGTAAGCAAAAAAACGTAGTCAGAATTTTTAAGCTTGACGGTCAGTTACCAACCGACCGAGAGTCACTTTTCTTTTTTAATACAACCTCAATTCCTGCTAGTTCAACAGAGGCCGATCGTAATACATTACAAATTGCGGTTCGTACCAAACTTAAACTCATTTTTCGTCCGAAAAGCTTGAGCGACGACGTGCCCGTAAACCATGCTAAAGAACTGTCCTGGTCACGAAGCGGTAACCAAGTCATCGTCAAAAACCCTTCTCCTTTCTACATCAACTTTATGTTTATTAAGGTGAACGGTCAGTCGCTAATAATGAAAGATAAAAACTTTGTAGCACCGTTTTCCTCTGCTAGTTACGCGTTACCGTCAACCAATGGTGGAAAAGTAGAATGGAAAATCATCAACGATATGGGCGGCCAAAGCGACCTTTATCAAAGCAGTTTATAGTTGAGCTTGATGCATAAAATATAATTATACAAAACCCAAGGACGAGGTAATGATTACAAAATTCAAATTATCTCCATGCTGTTTAGCTCTTATAAGTATCGGTGTGTTAACCATATCTTCCGAGCTATATGCAAGAGAATTTTTTAACCCAGCATTTCTTACCGATCTAAACGGTTCAGACGTGAGTCCGGACCTTTCGGCTTTTGAGGTAGCAAATTCTCAGGCCCCTGGGAAATATCGGGTTGACATCATCATCAATGGTACCGTTGTCGATACCAAAGACGTCGATTTTTTTTCTACGGCAGAACAAAAAGCAAGCTATCTTAACGAGGCGGGAGAAGAGCTTAAACTATACCCATGCTTATCAACAGAGGAATTAAGTGGTTATGGTATTAAGGTAAAAGCAATCTCTTCATTAAAAACAAACGCTAATGGTTGCGTCATTATCAGTTCCATTCCAGAAGCCTCTGTTGATTTTAACTTTAACTTACAGAAACTTGAGTTGAGTGTTCCGCAGGCCGCAGTATCCTCGACGGTTCGTGGGTATGTTTCACCTGATGAATTTGACAATGGTATTAACGCGTTCTATTTAAATTATAGATATAATGGAACCAGTAGCTACGCACGAGATAACGGATTATCAGATCAAGAGAACCATAGTGTCAATTTACTACCAGGCTTAAATATCGGGCCATGGCGTATTAAAAACTACACTACGTGGAATAAAGATAGTTATGATAATGATAGCAATGGTAAATGGGATACTATCTATACCTATGCTGAACGAAATATTATTTCACTGAAAAGCATGTTGACATTGGGTGAAAGCACTTCGGATGCTGATATTTTTGATAGTGTGCCATATCGTGGTGCGCAATTAAACTCAGACGATTACATGGATGCGGAAAGTATCCAGGGATATGCACCTGTAGTTCGAGGAATTGCGAAAAGTAACGCAAAAGTTATTATTAAACAAAGTGGATATGTTATTTATCAATCTTTCGTTCCTCCAGGGGCCTTTGAGATCACTGATCTGTATTCGACAGGTGGCAATGGGGACCTCAATGTCACGATCGAAGAAGCTGACGGCACTCAACAAAATTTTGTTGTAGCTTATGCTTCACTTCCAGTATTACGTCGTGAAGGTAGCCTAAAATACAGCATTACATCCGGCCAATACCGCTCCTCCGACGGTAGCGTTGATTATACTCCGTTTTCACAAGCAACGGCCAGCTATGGTTTACCATACAACACCACCCTATACGGGGGATTCCAGGCTGCTTCGAAATATCAATCAGTGGCCATTGGCGTCGGTAACAACCTGGGCGTACTTGGCGCTGTTTCTTTAGACGTAACACAGGCCTGGTCGACGAAGCAAGATCAAGATAAGATATCGGGTCAATCCGTGCGTATACGCTACAGCAAAAACCTGAACGATATAGGCACAAATATAGCTATTGCAGGCTATCGTTACTCAACGAGCGGCTTTAATACCCTTTCAGATGTTCTTGAAACATATCGTGATGACTATAAATACTACTACAACGATCGCGTTAAAAATAGAACTGAAATTACCGTAAGTCAAAGCCTCGGTGATAAGTTAGGCTATTTTAACATCGGCGGTGTAATGGAGGATTACTGGAATCAGCGTCGCAGGAATAACTCACTTAACGTAGGTTACAGCAATAGCTGGAGCGGTATTACATATAATTTTAACTATTCCCACTCCCGCTCCTCAACTGACTATGAGGGTTACGGTAGAAACTATTCTACTGATAATATCTTTTCGTTCAATATCAATGTGCCATTGAATTTCTGGATGCCTAACACCTGGGCTACTTATGGTTTAAATACCAGCGATCCTGGTTCGACAAGCAACAGTGTTGGGCTTTCAGGTCTTGCATTGGCCGATAATAATTTAAGCTGGAACCTTCAGCAACAATACGATAATCGCGATTATAGTAGCGGAACCGCTGGTGTTGATTATAAAGGCACCTATGGAGAGATTTTTGGTAGTTATAATTATGATCATAACTGGCAGCGCCTTAATTATGGTATAAACGGTGGAATTGTCGCTCATCGTGATGGTATCACCGCAGGGCAATCATTCAGCGATACCAGTGCTCTCGTTAAAGCCCCTGGTGTTAATGGTACTCGAGTAGTGGGTAACACCGGCGTAAAAACTGACTATCGTGGCTACGCTATCGTACCTAATATTACAATGTATCGTAGAAATGATGTGGTATTAGATACTGAAACGATGCCTAATGATGTTGACCTTGACACTACGGTAGCCACTGTTGTCCCAACCCGAGGTGCGATCGTACGAGCAGAATATTCAGGGAAAAAAGGGATACGCGCGCTGCTGCAGCTAGTGGATACACATAATAAGTTTATACCTTTTGGTGCAATGGTAAATCTTGCTTCCGAAAATTCGACGAATAATAACAGCGGGATCGTTAGCGACAATGGTCAAGTTTATCTGGCTGGGTTACCGACAACGGGAGTACTGCTTGTCAAATGGGGAAATAGTATATCTAAACAGTGTACGGTAAATTATCAGTTCCCTGGGTCTGAAAAGGTCAATGGTATCAAACAGGGCCAGTTTATCTGCCGCTAATTAAAGCAAAAGGACTTCATTTATGCGTAATTACTTCCTGGCCATTAGTACTGCTTTTGCTGCAATTTATAGCCCAAGCATTTTCGCCGCCAGCGGGTGCGTGGTTATTGATGGAAAAACTTATGAGTTGAATCTAGCATCTATGCCTATTGATCCTGATGTGGATGTTGGAACTGTTTTGTATACGGCGAGGGTTGATACTTCAGGTCCTAAACTGACTTGTCCATTAAATACAGCAAGGGGAAAATATTCCTCTCAAATGCTTGGTTCTTTTCAAACATTAGTGGGTACTAACGCTTATGGCAATATCTATGCCTCCGGCATAGACGGCATCGGCATCCAAATAAGAGATCTGGAACAATCTGCAAAAGCTGTTCCCTATGAAACCAGTATGGATTCTGGTGCACTCTACTACTGGAGCACAGATAAAAAGACACAAATCCAGTTTATCAAAACAGGAAAAATTGGAACTGGCACAAGTTACACTGGCTTAGCAGCTCAGTTCAAGTTAGATTCCTGGGTTGTTGCCAAGATATCTATAAAGACCAAGGTGGCCTGGATAACCAAAAGTTGCGTAGCTGAACCGAACTCCAGGATACAGAATATTCAACTGGGGAAACCACTGGCATCATCTTTTACCTCTATCGGCAGTACATCGCCTGATGTGAACTTTTCAGTTAAATTAAAATGCCAAGAAGATAACATTCCCGTTTATGTCTCATTTGAACCTTCTACCGGCAGCACCGGTAATGGAATGTTAAATTTAGATACTAGTAATGCTGATGCTGCATCAGGTATCGCCATTGAGATTTTAAATGCTGCCGATCGTTCGAAACTCGTTTTTTCCAGTGAAAAGAAATATCATACGGCAAGTGAATCATCAATTGAGATTCCATTAATTGCGCACTACAAGCGTACAGGGACTGTAAAAGCAGGCACTGCTAATGCAGCAATGACGTTTGTAATCAACCAGTACTAATTACTACCTGGTTATCTATCATTGAATATAAACTGATGAATTGATGAATTGATGAATTGATGAATTGATGAATTGATGAATTGATGAATTATTTCTAAAACAGTAAAATAGCTATTGAAAAAGAAAAAGTAATGAATAAGATGTAACTGCTTCCACTAATTGGTACGAAAGTGTGTATTCGATTATTCGAATATAATATCTAATATGCGGTATCAATTTATTTTCTAATTTTTTAGAATAATAGCTGGAATCAATAAAATAATGAATGTAATACACTAACTACTCAAGGAAATAAAATGAAAGAGTTAACTATCAACGAAATGGAATCTATCGCAGGCGCTTACAGCTGGGATTTTTCCTCTTTTAGTTCAGCTTTAACCAGTATCTTATCTAACTCAGCAGAGGCCGTTGCATCGGCCCTCCTGCTTGGTTCTGCAGCTGCAGCACTGGGAAGTACTATTGGTGGAACGCATGGTAGTGATAACGGCGGCCTGTTTGGTGTGGGTACGCTGGGTATGGCAATTGGTGGGCTTTATGGTCTTATTGCTGGAGCCATTACCGGTGCAATTTCTGGTTTGATGTATGGCTGGGATGCAGCAAGTGCTGAAGCTACTAAGATGTGGGATTCTTTCTCTTCTGGTTCGCATGGCATTTATTAATTCGAATTTGTAAAACAGGCCGCCTCCTGTGGGGGTGGCCTTTTTAAATAATCACATAAAAATAAAGTGAATTTTGGTATTTTCCTCGCTATTAATTGAAATAATAATTTTCCCCTTACAACATCAACATACTATCGATATATTTGTTTTCGATGAACTAATAGTCAACATAGTTTTCTAAAGCTAAATTTAGAATTTTATCCAACAGATTTACTACAAACCATTTAATCCCGAGGGGATTTTATTCAAACGTTAGCGGCAATGATGTCTCTTAGATTCCATTGGAAGCTGGCTCTGACGACTATAAGTCATCTGAAAATTAATATGTCGTATCACCTCGTGGGCCTTTTAGGGTACGGGTTTATAATCTATAACCTTTTTGTCATGCAACTGATACCTGTAGGTGCGTTCGTAACACTGGTCTGGCAGTTAATCGCTAATATTTATTTTTTTAGGTACTTCTGCTTTTAGTGTATCGATACGGCTTTTCGTTGCAGTCAGGACCGACCATAACCACGTATCATGTTATGCTCTGGTAATAAAATGCAAACAGCACACTAAGAGGATGGTGATTCCACGACTTCCAGGTCATCACCCGGATATTCTACGCATGAGTTAGTTAATAAATGTTTTATTAATGAACTACGCGACTAATATCAGGTGGAACTAACCTACATGAATGTTTTCATGAAGAGGTCTTTACTCATAATTAGCATCTGCTACAGATTGTATGAAGAAAGTTGACTGCAGTTGCATTATCTTTTATGGGATATATGTATGGTCTGTTTTCACACAATACTTCACACATCATCTGTATGATTCCCTATCTGCAACTTGACAAAGTATTCTCTCAACCAAAAATAGTTTACACCATTGCCTCCTTCTGAAAGTCGAAGATTGTCATAGTGCCTGACAGTATTACAATCTTTTGAAGGGGATGAGATCTATATAAAAAACCCCCAGCCATTGCTGGCCAGGGGTTTCTGCTTTTTTATGCCGTAGAGCGCACGATTACATCATGCCGCCCATACCGCCCATGCCGCCCATGCCGCCAGCAGCACCTAAGTCAGGCGCGTCGCCTTTCGGCAGGTCGGTCACCATGCACTCGGTGGTAATCATCAGGCCAGCCACGGAAGCCGCGTACTGCAGTGCAGAACGGGTGACTTTGGTTGGGTCCAGGATACCGAAGTCGATCATGTTGCCGTATTCTTCAGTTGCTGCGTTGTAACCGTAGTTACCGTCGCCTGCTTTCACGTTGTTTGCCACAACAGACGGCTCTTCACCGGCGTTGGAAACGATCTGACGCAGCGGCGCTTCCATTGCGCGCAGCGCAACTTTGATACCGACGTTCTGATCTTCGTTCTGACCGGTCAGGCCAGCGAGTTTCGCCGCAACGCGAACCAGCGCTACGCCGCCGCCAGCCACCACGCCTTCTTCAACCGCAGCACGGGTTGCGTGCAGGGCGTCGTCGACGCGTGCTTTTTTCTCTTTCATTTCAACTTCGGTAGCCGCACCGACTTTGATTACTGCTACGCCGCCAGCCAGTTTAGCGACACGTTCCTGCAGTTTTTCACGATCGTAGTCGGAGGTCGCTTCTTCGATCTGCTTACGGATCTGAGCTACGCGGCCCTGGATTGCGGATTCTTCGCCAACGCCATCGATGATGGTGGTGGTGTCTTTGTTGATAACCACGCGTTTCGCCTGGCCCAGGTCTTCCAGAGTCGCTTTTTCCAGCTCCATACCGATCTCTTCAGAGATAACGGTACCGCCAGTCAGAGTAGCGATGTCCTGCAGCATAGCTTTACGACGGTCGCCGAAGCCCGGTGCTTTCACCGCAGCCACTTTAACGATGCCGCGCATGGTGTTAACCACCAGGGTCGCCAGCGCTTCGCCTTCAACGTCTTCAGCGATGATGACCAGCGGTTTGCCAGCTTTCGCTACGGCTTCCAGAACCGGCAGCATTTCGCGGATGTTGGAGATTTTTTTGTCAGCCAGCAGGATGAACGGGCTTTCCAGCTCAACGGCACCGGTCTCCGGCTTGTTGATGAAGTACGGAGACAGGTAGCCGCGGTCGAACTGCATACCTTCAACTACGTCCAGTTCGTCTTCCAGACCGGTACCGTCTTCAACGGTGATCACGCCTTCTTTACCAACTTTATCCATCGCTTCCGCGATCAGTTTACCGACGGTTTCGTCGGAGTTAGCGGAGATGGTACCTACCTGAGCGATAGCTTTGGAGTCAGAGCACGGAACGGACAGCGCTTTCAGTTCTTCTACTGCAGCCAGTACCGCTTTGTCGATACCGCGTTTCAGATCCATCGGGTTCATGCCTGCAGCAACAGCTTTCAGGCCTTCGTTCACGATAGCCTGAGCCAGTACGGTTGCGGTGGTGGTACCGTCGCCTGCCGCGTCGTTCGCTTTAGAGGCAACTTCTTTCACCATCTGCGCGCCCATGTTTTCGAACTTGTCTTCCAGTTCGATTTCACGTGCAACGGAAACACCATCTTTAGTGATGGTCGGCGCGCCGAAGGATTTGTCCAGAACCACGTTACGGCCTTTCGGGCCCAGGGTCACTTTAACTGCATCTGCCAGTACGTTTACGCCGCGCAGCATTTTTACACGAGCGTCGTTACCGAATTTTACGTCTTTTGCTGCCATTTCTTTTATTCCTCAAATTCGTTCAGGGTCGTGCGAATTAAGCTTCAACAATTGCCAGGATGTCGCTTTCGGACATGATCAGTACTTCTTCGTTGTCGATCTTTTCAGTCTTCACGCCGTAGCCATCGTTGAAAATCACGATGTCACCAACTTTAACGTCCAGCGGCTGCACGGTCCCGTTTTCCAGGATGCGGCCTTTACCGACAGCGATGATTTCGCCACGAGTTGACTTAGCTGCTGCAGAACCGGTCAGAACGATGCCGCCCGCAGATTTGGTTTCAACTTCTTTACGTTTGACGATCACACGATCATGTAACGGACGAATACTCATTGATAGCTCTCCTTCGAGAAAGTCATTATCAGTTATGGGTGACGCCGGGCCGAACGCGGTTTACCGGCTAGTGCAGAGAGAGATGGGGATGGCCATTTACGGCTTCAAGGGCAAAATTAAAAAAAATTTTTACCTTTGCGCTGGCGCACAAAAAGCGGCCATGTCAGGCAATCGGTCATAAGGAAAAGCGATTGTGATACTCTCTTTTTTTTTCACTGGCGCAGGATTGAATCATGGGTGGTTTAAAACAGGAGTTAGGGCTGGGACAGGGAGTTGGGTTGCTTTCCACCTCATTGCTGGGTACCGGCGTCTTCGCCGTCCCGGCGCTGGCGGCGCTGGTCGCTGGCGATAACAGCCTATGGGCATGGCCGCTGCTCATTCTCCTTGTTTTCCCGATTGCCATCGTCTTCGCCCTGCTCGGCCGCCATTTTCCCAGCGCGGGCGGCGTGGCCCACTTTGTCGATATGGCCTTTGGGCCACGTCTGGCCAGCGTCACCGGCTGGCTGTTTTTATCGGTTATCCCGGTCGGACTCCCCGCCGCTCTGCACATCGCCACCGGTTTTGGCCAGGCGCTGTTCGGCTGGCATGATGCGCAGCTGCTGCTGGCGGAGCTGGGCACCCTGGCCATCGTCTGGTGGGTCGGTTCGCGTGGCGCCAGCTCCAGCGCCAACCTGCAGACGTTGGTTGCCGTACTGATTGTGGCGCTGATCGTCGTAGTCTGGTGGCGCGGCGGGATAAGCCCGGCGCAGATCCCCTTCCCGGCCCCGGCGGAGATTGACCGCGGGCAACTCTTTTCGGCGCTGTCGGTGATGTTCTGGTGCTTTGTCGGTCTGGAAGCCTTCGCGCATCTCGCCTCGGAGTTTAAACATCCCGAGCGTGATTTCCCCAGGGCGCTGATGATAGGCCTGCTGCTTGCCGGCTCGGTCTACTGGGCCTGCACCGTGCTGGTGCTGCACTTCCATGCCTTTGGCGAGGAGATGGCGGCGGCGGCGTCATTACCGAATATCGTGGTCCGTCTGTTCGGCGTCGAAGCGCTGTGGGTAGCCTGCGTCATCGGCTATCTCGCCTGTTTCGCCAGCCTCAACATCTATATTCAAAGCTTTGCCCGCCTGGTCTGGTCGCAAGCGCAGCATAAGCCACACAGCTACCTCGCAAGGCTGTCGCCACGGCAGATCCCGCGCAACGCCCTCAACGCCGTGCTGGGATCCTGCGTAGTTAGCACCCTTGGCATCTATCTGCTCGATATCAATCTGGACGCGCTGATCGTTTACGCCAATGGCATTTTCATCATGATCTATCTGCTGTGCATGCTGGCGGGTTGTCGTTTGCTGCGCGGTCGCTATCGGCTATTGGCGGTGGTGGGCAGCATTCTCTGTCTGCTGCTGCTGGCGATGGTCGGCTGGAAAAGCCTGTACGCGCTGGTGATGCTGGCGGGGCTGTGGCTGTTTTTACCCAGGCGCAAGCTGGCGACGGGAAGCGTGTAGGCTTGCAAAGAAAGCGGCCCGGTCGCATCTGCTGACCGGGCCGGGGGATGTTAATCGCGGCGATCGTCCTTATGGTCCAGACGGTCGCGCTGCTCATCTTTGCGCTGGAATTCCCCTTCGAAGGTCTCTCCGCCGCCAGTTCCGGCGCTAAAGCCGCCGCCCGGCATCCGGCTGAAGCGCAGGTGCGGCATCAGCTTCATCGTCAAATGCTTTTGCACCGGCGGCAGCAATAGCAGCAGGCCGAGGAAGTCGGTAAAGAACCCCGGGAGCAACAGCAGCAGACCAGCGATAATCAGCGATACGCTCTTGATCATCTCCGCCGCCGGGCTCTCGCCCGCGGCCATCTTCTGCTGCATCAGCAGGAAGTTTTTGAAGCCCTGGTTACGCACCAGCGACATCCCTACCACCGAGCTAAAGATCACCAGGATCAGGGTCATAAAGACGCCCAGCACGTGCGCAACCTGGATAAAGATCGATATCTCAATGTAAACGTAAAGAAAAAAGGCAATAAACGGAATCCAACGCACCGGCGTCTCCTTCATCAACGGGCGCTGCGTTCAGCGCCCGTAATCATCAATTTGCTGATCGCATCCCACTAACATGGGGATGCTGAGCGGCTTTTCAATCAGCGGAAAGGCTTATTTTTCTCAGGAATAAGAAAGCGGTGACCCATTTCACAGATTAATAAATCTTCTCATACCCGCAATGTAATAAGTGATCAAGCTTACTGATATTCGCTATCATCAGCATATGATCTTGGGCACCGGGCCGGTTAAGGAAATAATCGTCGGCCAGAAAATATACTGAATACTGGATATTCTGTGTGTTTGGTGAATTCATTGGCAGCTTGAAAAGAAGGTTCACATGTTAAACAACATTCGTATCGAAGAAGATCTGTTGGGCACCAGGGAAGTTCCCGCGGACGCTTACTACGGCGTTCATACTCTGCGAGCGATTGAAAACTTCTACATTAGCAACAGCAAAATCAGCGACATACCAGAATTCGTGCGCGGCATGGTCATGGTTAAGAAAGCCGCCGCGCTGGCGAACAAGGAGCTGCAGACCATTCCCAAAAGCGCGGCAAATGCGATTATTGCCGCCTGTGACGAAGTCCTGAATAACGGCAAATGCATGGACCAGTTCCCGGTCGATGTCTTCCAGGGCGGGGCCGGTACCTCCGTAAACATGAACACCAACGAAGTCCTGGCGAACATTGGCCTTGAGCTGATGGGCCACCAGAAAGGCGAATACCAGTACCTGAACCCAAACGATCACGTCAACAAATGCCAGTCCACCAACGATGCTTACCCCACCGGGTTCCGCATTGCGGTGTATGCCTCCATCCTTAAGTTAATCGATGCGATTAAACAGCTGGGCGAAGGCTTCCAGGCGAAAGCCGTGGAGTTCCAGGACATCCTCAAAATGGGCCGCACCCAGCTGCAGGACGCGGTGCCGATGACCCTCGGCCAGGAGTTCCATGCCTTCAATGTGCTGCTTAATGAAGAGACCAAAAGCATTCTGCGCACTGCGGAGCTGCTGCTGGAGGTGAACCTCGGCGCCACCGCCATTGGTACTCGCCTCAACACCCCGGACGGCTATCAACAGCTGGCGGTGCAGAAGCTGGCTGAAGTAAGCAACTTACCGGTCGTCCCGGCGGAAGATCTGATTGAAGCCACCTCGGACTGCGGGGCGTACGTTATGGTTCACAGCTCGCTGAAACGCCTGGCGGTGAAACTGTCCAAGATCTGTAACGACCTGCGCCTGCTCTCTTCCGGTCCGCGCGCGGGCCTCAACGAAATCAACCTGCCTGAGCTGCAGGCTGGCTCTTCAATCATGCCGGCGAAGGTTAACCCGGTGGTGCCGGAGGTGGTCAACCAGGTCTGCTTCAAAGTTATCGGCAACGATACCACTGTGACCATGGCCTCCGAAGCCGGTCAGCTGCAGTTGAACGTGATGGAGCCGGTGATCGGCCAGGCGATGTTCGAGTCGATTCATATCCTGACCAACGCCTGCTACAACCTGCTGGAGAAATGCGTTAACGGCATCACCGCCAATAAAGCGGTATGTGAAGGCTACGTCTACAACTCCATCGGCATCGTCACCTACCTCAACCCGTTTATTGGCCACCACAATGGCGATATCGTCGGCAAGATCTGTGCCGAAACCGGCAAGAGCGTACGGGAAGTGGTGCTGGAGCGCGGACTGCTGACGGCGGCGGAGTTGGATGATATTTTCTCTGCGCAAAACCTGATGCATCCCGCTTATAAAGCAAAGCGTTATACCGATGAAAGCGAACAGTAATCTTTCAGGTTAGTCATTCAAAGGCATGTCAGCGATGACATGCCTTTTTTGCTTTTTGGTTTTACTAAAATACAACAATTCAATATCAACTTGTTAAAAAACAAGGAAGGCATATATGTTTGGTGCAGAACTGGTTATTGTCCTGCTGGCGATTTATCTCGGCGCCCGGCTCGGCGGCATCGGTATCGGCTTTGCCGGTGGCCTTGGCGTCCTTGTCCTGACGCTTATTTTTCAAATTAAACCGGGTGCGATCCCCTTCGACGTTATTGAAATCATTATGGCGGTGATTGCCGCTATCGCCGCCATGCAGGTCGCCGGCGGGATGGATTACCTGGTCAGCCTCGCCGAACGGATGCTGCGCCGCCACCCGAAGTACATTACCTTCCTTGCCCCGCTGGTGACCTGGTTTATGACCGTGCTCGCTGGCACCGGCCATACCGCCTTCTCCACGCTGCCGGTGATCACCGAAGTTGCCAAAGAGCAAGGCATTCGTCCGTCTCGTCCACTGTCGATTGCGGTGGTGGCCTCCCAGATAGCGATCACCGCCTCGCCCATTTCCGCCGCAGTGGTCTTTTTCGCAGGTATCCTTGAACCGCTGGGCGTTAGCTATTTGACGCTGCTGGCCATCTGTATTCCAGTCACGCTGCTGGCAGTGATGCTCACCGCTATCGTCTGCAACTTCCTCGGCTGCGAACTGAAAGACGATCCGGTTTACCAGGAGCGGCTGGCCAAGGGGGAAGTCAGACTGCGCGGCAGCCAGGTATTTGAGCTGCAGCCGCACGCCAAACGCTCTGTCCTGCTGTTTTTGATCGGCATCGTGGCGGTGATGTTCTACGCCACGGCCATCAGCGATACCGTCGGCCTGATTAAGAACCCGGTGCTGCCGCGTAACGAGGCGATCGTGGTATTTATGCTGACCATCGCCACCCTGATTAGCATCACCTGCAAAATCGACACCGGCGAAGTGCTCAACGCCAGCACCTTTAAGTCCGGGATGAGCGCCTGCGTCTGCGTCCTCGGCGTCGCCTGGCTGGGAGATACCTTCGTTAAAGCGCATATCAGCGACATCCAGGCCGTGGCCGGCGATCTGCTGCATAATTACCCATGGCTGCTGGCGGTGGTACTGTTCTTCGCCGCCACGCTGCTCTACTCGCAGGCAGCCACCACCAAGGCGTTGATGCCTGCCGCGCTGCTGCTGGGCGTTAGCCCGCTGACGGCTATCGCCTCGTTTGCCGCGGTCTCGGCGCTGTTCGTTCTACCGACCTACCCAACCCTGCTGGCGGCGGTAGAGATGGACGACACCGGCTCAACCCGCATTGGTAAATATGTCTTTAACCACGCCTTCCTGATCCCCGGCGTTATCGCTATCACGCTGTGCGTGATCCTCGGCTTTATCTTTGGCGGGATTATGCTGTAAATACCGCTGGCGGCGGGCCCACTACGGGCCCGCCTTCCGTTGCCCTCACTTTCCCCGCTCGTTACGCTAATATCCCCGCATCTTGCGTGTTATAGTGCCTCTTTTCGCTGATACGAGGTTCATGATGACTACGCCTGATGCTGTTGTTGTGCTCTGTACCGCGCCGGACGAAGCGACCGCCCAGGATCTGGCGGCAAAAGCGCTGGCGGAAAAGGTGGCAGCCTGCGCCACGCTGCTGCCGGGGGCCACCTCTCTGTATTACTGGGAAGGGAAACTCGAGCAGGAGTATGAAGTGCAGATGCTACTCAAAACTGACCTTGCCCATCAGCAGGCGCTGCTGGACTGCCTGAAGTCACACCACCCGTATCAAACCCCAGAACTGCTGGTTCTACCCGTCACGCATGGAGACAACGATTACCTCTCATGGCTTACCGCATCATTACGCTGATCCTGCTGCTGTGCAGCACATCAGCCACCGCCGGGTTATTCGACGCGCCGGGGCGCTCGAACTTCGTGCCTGCTGATCAAGCTTTCGCCTTTGACTTTCAGCAGCAACAGCATGACGTCAACCTGAGCTGGCAAATCAAGGATGGTTATTATCTTTATCGTCAACAGTTTACCTTCAGCGCCGCCGGGGCGACGATCGACGCACCGGCGCTGCCGGCGGGAGAGTGGCATGAAGATGAGTTTTACGGCAAAAGCGAGATCTTTCGCCAACGCCTGACCGTGCCGGTGACGGTGAAGGAGGCGGACAAAGAGGCTACTCTCACCGTCACCTGGCAGGGCTGCGCCGATGCCGGATTCTGTTATCCGCCGGAGACTAAAGTGATCCCGCTGAGCGCCGTGCGGGCGGCCTCAAACGACGCTCAGCCAACCGCCGCCGCGCCCGTGTCGTCGCTGAACCATCGTCCGGCCTTCAATCCGCCGCTGCCGGTTGAACCGCGCCCGATGGAGGAGAACGCCGTGCCGCAGGCGCCTGCCATGGCGCCGCCAGCAGACGTCCCCGCTCGTCTGCCCTTCACCGCCCTGTGGGCGCTGCTGATTGGCATTGGTATCGCCTTCACCCCCTGCGTGCTGCCGATGTACCCGCTGATTTCGGGCATCGTGCTGGGCGGAAAACAGCGGCTTTCCACCGCGCGCGCCCTGCTGCTGGCCTTTATTTACGTCCAGGGGATGGCCCTGACCTATACCGCGCTGGGGTTGGTGGTAGCCGCCGCCGGGCTGCAGTTCCAGGCGGCCCTGCAGCACCCATATGTCCTGGTCGGCCTGTCGGCGGTGTTTATACTGCTGGCGCTCTCCATGTTCGGCCTGTTCACGCTGCAGCTGCCGTCGTCGCTGCAGACCCGGCTGACGCTGCTCAGCAATAAGCGCCAGGGCGGCTCGCCCGGCGGGGTCTTTGCGATGGGCGCTATTGCCGGGCTGATCTGCTCCCCCTGCACTACCGCGCCGCTAAGCGCCATTCTGTTGTATATCGCCCAGAGCGGTAATCTGTGGCTGGGCGGCGGCACGCTGTACCTTTACGCGCTGGGCATGGGTCTGCCGTTGATCCTTGTGACCGTGTTTGGCAATCGCCTGCTGCCGAAAAGCGGCCCGTGGATGAGCCATGTGAAAACCGCCTTCGGGTTTGTGATCCTTGCCCTGCCCGTCTTCCTGCTGGAACGCATATTCGGCGACCAGTGGGGGTTACGGCTGTGGTCAATGCTCGGTGTCGCCTTCTTCAGCTGGGCGTTTATCACCTCGCTGGGCGCTACCCGGCCGTGGATGCGGCTGGTACAGATCATTCTGCTTGCCGCCGCGCTGGTCAGCGCGCGGCCTCTGCAGGACTGGGCGTTTGGCGCCCCGGCGGTCGAGCAGCAGGCGCACCTGGCCTTCACCCGCGTCAGCTCGGTGGCCGAGCTTGACCAGGCGCTGGCGCAGGCGAAAGGTCAACCGGTGATGCTCGATCTTTACGCCGACTGGTGCGTGGCCTGCAAAGAGTTTGAAAAATACACCTTTAGTTCACCTGACGTGCAGCAGGCGCTGAAAGGCACCGTGCTATTACAGGTCGATGTGACGAAGAACAGCCCGCAAGACGTCGCGCTGCTGAAACACCTGCAGGTGCTGGGTCTGCCGACGATCCTGTTCTTCAACGCTGAGGGTCAGGAACAGCCTGAGCGGCGAGTCACCGGCTTTATGGATGCCGCGGCATTCAGCGCCCATTTGCGCGATTGGCAAGCGTGAGCGACACTTTAGGAGGAAAGATGGAGGAGAACACCGTGCTACGTGAAGACGTCCTGGCAGAAGCCATTAAGATTCTTGAAATTGAAGGTATCGCCAACACGTCGCTGGAGATGGTCGCTGAGCGCGTGTCCTGCCCGACGAGCGACCTGAAACGCTTCTGGCCTGACCGCGAAGCGCTGCTGTACGACGCGCTTCGCTATCTGAGCCAGCAGGTGGATGCCTGGCGTCGTCAGCTCCTGCTGGACGAGACCTTAAGCGCAGAGCAAAAGCTGCTGGCACGCTATGCCGCACTCACCACCTGCGTAAGCAACCAGCGGTACCCGGGCTGCCTGTTTATCGCCGCCTGCACCTTCTACCCGGATCCTCAGCACCCCATTCACCAGCTGGCGGAACAGCAGAAGCAGGCTTCGCTGGCCTACACTCACGAGCTGCTGACTCAGCTGGAGGTGGATGACCCGGAAATGGTCGCCAAGCAGATGGAGCTGATTGTCGAGGGCTGTCTGAGCCGTCTGCTGGTCAAACGTAGCCAGACGGATGTGGATACCGCCCGGCGGCTGGCTGAAGATATTCTACGCTTCGCCCAGTGCCGTATGGGCGGCGCCTTGACCTGATTCTGATATCCTAACCGCCACGTCGCGCCTATAATTTCCCCCTCACTGATTGTTGACAGGGATTGATATGCGCGCGTTCTTCTGGGCTGCCTGGCTGGGCCTCTGCTCTACGCCCCTGCTGGCGGCTCCCCTGCAAGGTTTTTCCTTTGCACAAAAAGACTGGGAGCTCGCCTGCGATAATACCGGCGCCTGCCGGGCGGCGGGTTACGGCGTCCGCATGGGTGAGGTCAGCGTGCTGTTGGCCCGCAACGCGGGCCGCGAACAGCACCTCACCGCCACGGTAACCTTTGCGCAAATCGAGCACGATATCCCCGCCGACTCCACCGCCAGCCTGCTGATCGACGACCGGGATTTTGGCGCGCTGGACGCTCTCGACGACAGCCACTTTCGCCTCGACAGCGATCAGACCACCGCCCTGCTACAGGCGTTAACGAATCAGCGCAAAATCGAATTCACCCTTAACGGCCAGCACCTGCCGCTTTCCAGCGCCGGCAGCCGCGAGGTGCTGGGAAAAATGGATGCGTTTCAGCGACGCACCGGCACCGCCGATGCGCTGCTGGATAAAGGCGATGCCGGCGACGATGCCATTTTGCCAGCCACTCCCGCCCCGGAAATTATCGCCGCCCCGGTTCTCCATAACGCGCAGCCAGTGCCGTTGAGTATGCTTCAGCGCCAGAAACTGCTGCCCATCCTGACGCCGCTGCTGAACCAGCGCTGCGACGACTGGCAGAATCAGGCCATTCCGGCGGCAGATCGCCAGATCACGCTGACCGCGCTGGATAAAACCCATTCTCTGGCGCAGGCGCTCTGCTGGCGAGCGCCCTATAACGACGGTTATGCCCTGTGGCTGGTCGATAACGCCCAGTTGAGCAAACCGCGGCTGCTCACTACCGAGGCCTCCAGCTACGCCGACGGCGCTATCGTCTTTTTGCACAAAGAACGGGGCATGGCCGACTGCGTCACCGGCGAGACGCGCGTTTGGGATGGTAAAACCTTTACCCCCAGCCTGAAGTACAGCACCGGTATGTGTCGGGAAATCACCCCGGGTGGCACCTGGATGCTGCCGACCTTTGTCAGCCAGGTGATCCCCAGGCAGCAGAAAGAGGCGGATAACCTGGCTCTGCGCACGTTGTATAACGCAGTGTTGAAAGCGCAAAAAAGCGATCCAGAATTGTCGCTGAATAAGGTCGCCGAGCAGTTTCCGTTAACCGGCCATATTACCGACTTCACGCTCACTTACGCCGACGATACGCTGATCACGACCAGTAAACCGTCCCCGGATATCAGCGATGATGAGTGGCAGGCGTTTGTGCGCTCCTCGATTAGCGCGGATTCAGAAAACGGCAAAGTCAGCTTTACCCTTATCGACCTCGACGGCGACGGCAAACGCGACCTGATTATCGACAGCTATGTGGGCGGCACCGGGCTCTTCAGCTACACCGGGGTGCTCAAGCGAGGTGATGATGATTTTGCCGCCGTCAACGGCAGCGACAGTGATAATGGTGATGATTTCGATGCCGGGGTGCCCGGCGCCCTCTTTTCCATTAATGGCCGCGGGGCTAACCAGTGGAACCACTGGGTCAAAATCAACGGCCAGGTGTATGCCCTGTGGTACAACGGCCAGTTTGGCGAAGATAACCTCTACCTGCTACGCCCGTTCAGCACCACCAGCCAGACGCCCGCGGTGACGGTTCGCTATCGCTATACGCTGAACAGCATCCGCTCCCCGGAGAAAGACCAGCCGCTGACCCCCAGCCTGAGCGACGGCGATAAAGCGGACCTGCTGCGCTCGCTGGAGGTAATGCAGGGCAGCCTGCTGAAAGACAGACCCGCCAGCGACAACGACGCGCCGATCTGCCCCATCCCGCCGGGCACCTCCGCTGACGAGGCGGATAACTACTACAGCGGCGTCGCCGTTAACTATATCTATGAGACGGTGGCCTATATTCCGGTCTGGCTGAACGGGAAGTGTTATATCGGCACCATTTTCAGCCATCATGGCGCCTATCGCCACGGCGTGGATGCGGAAATTACCCTGAGCTCGCCGCGTGAGGACGAGGAGGTCATTGGCGATTATCTCATCTCCGGACTACGCCACGTTATCGCCATTACCAGCGGCTGGAAAACCCGCGAGGGCGATAACGGCATGCAGTGAAGTTAAGCCAAAACGCGCCTTTGAACGCAGAATTGCCGCAAAGATAAGCAATCGATAAGTAATTTAAGAAATTTGGTTGACGGGGTGGGCGGATTACGGTTTAATGCGCCCCGTTGCCCGGATAGCTCAGTCGGTAGAGCAGGGGATTGAAA
>OIWS01001264.1_pt1 | contig 26486 bp, 25 predicted proteins | sample 1587611 | NCBI WGS metagenome assembly OIWS01 (sample SAMEA3888919, study PRJEB22519) | human gut metagenome | biome: human gut; feature: human-associated habitat; material: faeces | place: Denmark | collected 2010 | reverse complement strand
CCCCTTCACTCTGAAGGTGAATTGCCCGAAGGGCAAGAGAAGCTGGCCTGGGCCAACCCCTGCGGCTCTCACTCAGAACTGCCTTTTATCGTTTTTTTGACAGTCTCACGCGCCAATTCCGGTTGGAATTGGCGCGTTTCTTGATTTATTCTCCGGCGGCGGTCAGGATGACCTTGAGCAGCACGTCGCGTCCGTCCCCCTTTTCGGCGGAAAACGGGATGAGCTGAACGTCCTCCGGCAACCCCAGCGTCTCACGGATACAGGCCAGATTCGGTTCGATCTCGCTCTTTTTCAGCTTGTCGAGCTTGTTCGCCACAACGACGAAGGGCTTGCTGGTCTGCAGAAAGTAGCTTGCCATCGTCACATCGTTCGCCGTTGGCTTGTGCCGCGCATCGACGAGCATGACACCGAGATCGATGAGATCCGGCGCGGCGAAATACGCCTCCATCAGCTTGCCCCAGCGTTCCCGCTCGCTCTTGGAGACCTTGGCGTAACCGTAACCGGGCAGATCGACGAGGTACAGCTTTTCATCGATCAGGAAATAGTTGATGTGCGTGGTCTTGCCGGGGGCCTCACCCACGCGGGCAAAGTTTTTGCGGAGCAGGAGCTTGTTGATGACCGAGGACTTGCCGACATTTGACTTGCCCGCAAACACAATCTGCGGAATCCCGTCGCGCGGGCAGTCGGCCACGGACGTCACAGAGCGCACGAACTGCGCGTTGTGTAGATTCATGTCCGCACCTCACTGCCGGATAGCCGGTTTGCGCCGCGGCTTAGGCGGCAGGGGCGGCATGACCGGCATGGCATCCAATGCGGGGGCTTCGGTGGCCTCCACCGGATCGAGCGCGGCGGCAATCACACTGTCGACATGGCTGACGGTGATGAAATTCAGCCCCTGCCGCACCGTTTGGTCAATCTCCTCGAGATCCTTTTCATTGGCCTGCGGGATGATGACCGTCTTGATCCCATGGCGCAGCGCAGCCATGGTCTTTTCTTTCAATCCGCCAATCGGCAGGACACGGCCCCGGATGGAGATTTCGCCGGTCATGGCGAGATCGCGCCGGACGGCGCGGCCCGTCAGGGCGGAGACGAGCGCCGTGCAGATCGTGATGCCGGCAGACGGCCCATCCTTCGGCACAGCTCCCTCCGGGAAGTGGATGTGAATGTCGCGCGTCTTATAGAAGTCAGCCGGCAGCCCGAGCTCCTTCGCGCGGGAGCGCACATAGCTCATGGCCGCGAAGGCCGATTCCTTCATCACGTCGCCCAGGTTGCCGGTGAGCTCCAGCTTGCCGGTACCGTCAACAACATTGACCTCGACCTCCAGCGTTTCGCCGCCGACGCTCGTCCAGGCCAGGCCCGTCACGAGGCCCACCTGGTCGCTTGCAGGGAGCGGATCGGGCAGGAACCGGCGCACGCCGAGATACTGCTCCAGATTTGCACCCGTAACGCTGATCCGCTTCGGCGCATTCTCGCCCACAAAGCGCATCGCGCATTTCCGGCAGAACGCGGCAATCTGCCGCTCGAGGCTGCGGACGCCGGACTCGCGCGTGTAGCACGCGATCATCTCGCGAATCGCTTCGTCCGAGACGCGCACGCGCCCTTTTTCAATGCCGTGCTTGGCGAGCTGCTTGGGAATGAGGTGCCGCTTGGCAATCTGCAGCTTCTCCTCGTCCGTGTAAGAGCCGAGCTCAATGACCTCCATCCGGTCGAGCAGGGCGCGGGGAATGGTATCGGTCGTATTGGCCGTGGTGATAAACATGCAGCGGTGCAGATCGAACGGCACCTCGAGATAATGGTCGCGGAATTCCGAATTCTGCTCCGGGTCGAGCACTTCGAGCAGCGCGGACGACGGATCGCCCTTATAGTCGCTGCCAAGCTTGTCGACCTCGTCAAGCAGGAGGAGCGGATTGCGGCTCTTGGACTGTGCAATGGCCGTCATGATGCGGCCCGGCATGGCGCCGATGTACGTTTTACGGTGGCCGCGGATCTCGGCCTCGTCACGCACGCCGCCGAGCGAGAGCCGCGCAAGCTTGCGGTTCAGCGCCTTTGCGATGGAGATGGCGACCGACGTCTTGCCGACGCCGGGAGGCCCGACCAGACAGAGGATCTGCCCGGGCAGTTCCGGCGCCAACTGACGCACGGCCAATGTCTCCAAAATGCGCTCTTTGACCTTCTCCAGACCGAAATGGTCGGCATCAAGAATCTTCCGCGCGGCCTTCACGTCCAGGCGCTCCTTCGTCTCCTCGTTCCACGGAAGATCGAGCACCGTATCAAGATAATTGCGGATGACGTTGGCCTCTGCAGAGCCGCCCTGCTGGCGACCGAGGCGCCGAACCTCTTTGAGGAGCTTTTCCTCCGTTGCCTCCGGCAGGTGCAGCGCGCGGATCTTGGCGGCATAGTCTTCCTCGTCGCCGTCCTCCTCGCCAAGCTCTTCGCGGATGGCGTGGATCTGCTCGCGCAGATAGTAGTCCCGCTGATTTTTATTGACGCTCTCCTGCACCTTTTCCGAGATTTCGCTCTCCAGCTGCAGGATATCCAGCTCACGGGCAAGCAGCTGCACTGCAAGCTCCAGCCGCTTCACGGGATGGAGCTGTTCGAGCACCTGCTGTTTCTGATCATACGGGAAGGTTGCATTCTGGCCGATGATATCGGCGATTCGCCCCGGCTCGTCCGAAGTCAGTGCCTGCATCATGCTCTCCTGGCCGGATTTTACTGCAAGATCGATAAACTGGCCGAACAGCTCGTGTGCCTGGCGGACGAGGGCCTGCAGGCGCAGGAGGCCGTGGTTATATCCCGCCTCATCCAGCTCCACTACGCGGCCGAAGAGATAGGGTTCGCTGTGGATCATGTCGAGCAGCTTCGCGCGGTAGCGTCCCTCGACAAGAATGCGCATATTGTCGCCCGGCAGGCGGAGGATCTGTTTGACCGTAGCAACCGTGCCAACCTCATAGAGGTCGGCCTTTTTCGGGTCATCCGTCTCCAGATCGCGCTGGGCCACGAGGAAGATACTCTGATCGGTGCGCATAGCCTCCTCCACGGCGCGGGCAGATTTTGTCCGGCCGACGTCGAAGTGCGTCACATATCCTGGAAATACCACCAACCCGCGCAGTGCCAGCACCGGCAGGCAGGTCATAGGCTTATAATCACTCATAAAATCGTCTCCTTTCGTTGGAGAGTACTCTGGGGAAGCGCCGTAAAGATCTGCGCCGCGCCGGAACTGCCGCATACATCGGCGAACCGGCATTCGCAAGCTCCATCCCCGTCCCGGCAAAGTTTGCGGTGAAGCGCTTGTCAAAACTGATACGGCACTGTCCTGAAAATATCGCAAAAAGGGAGCAAAGCTGCTCCCTTTTGTTCTCTGTTACAGCGTTACGCCCGCATTGCGGATGGCCTCGCGCGGACGGCTCGCATCCCGCTTGATGACGGGCTCGGTGCCGTTGCGGACGCAGTCCTCCGTGATGAGCACGCTCTGGATTGTGGGATCGGAGGGAATGTCGTACATGATCTTCGTCATAATTTCCTCCATAATCGCCCGCAGACCGCGCGCGCCGATCTGGCGTTTGATGGCCTTTTCTGCAATGGCATCCAGTGCACCGGACTCGAAGCTCAGCGCCACGTTGTCATATTCCAGCAGCTTGTGATACTGTTTGCAGAGCGCATTTTTCGGCTCAGTCAGAATCTTGACCAGATCCTCCTTGCGGAGACTGCTCAGACTGGTGATGACAGGAAGCCGGCCCACCAGTTCTGGAATGATGCCGAATTTCAGAAGATCGTGCGGCTCGACCAGCTCAAAGAGCTTGCCGACATCGCGCTGCTTTTTGCTTTGCAGCTGCGAACCGAAGCCGACGGACGACGTATCGGTGCGCTGTTCGATGATTTTATCCAGCCCGTCGAATGCGCCGCCGCAGATAAAGAGGATATTCGTCGTGTCGACCTGAATGAAATCCTGCTGCGGATGCTTCCGTCCGCCCTGGGGCGGGACGTTGGCCACGGTGCCCTCGAGGATCTTCAGAAGCGCCTGCTGCACGCCCTCACCGGAGACGTCTCGCGTGATGGACGTATTTTCGCTTTTGCGGGCGATCTTGTCCATCTCATCGATGTAGATGATGCCACGCTCGGCCAGCTCGACGTCGAAATCCGCCGCCTGAAGCAGGCGAAGCAGGATGTTTTCCACATCTTCGCCGACATAGCCGGCCTCGGTGAGCGTGGTGGCGTCCGCGATGGCGAACGGCACGTTCAGAATCTTGGCGAGCGTCTGGGCGAAGAGCGTCTTGCCGGAGCCCGTCGGGCCGATGAGCAGGATGTTGCTCTTTTGCAGCTCCACATCGGTCTGCTTGGCAAAATAGATGCGCTTATAGTGGTTATAGACCGCCACGGACAGCGCAACCTTTGCCGCCTCCTGTCCGATGATGTACTGGTCCATATAGGTTTTGATCTCCTGCGGCGTGGGGAGCTTGTCCGGGAGATCAAGCTGCTGGGCGCCATTTGAGTGCATCTCATCGTGCAGGATCGACTCACAAAGCTCCACGCACTCGTTGCAGATATACACATTCGGCCCGGCAATAATCCGGTCGACCTGCTCCTGCCGCTTACCGCAGAAGGAGCAGCGGATAGAATCTTTCGCCAATGTTTCCCTTCTCCTTTCAGGGAATCGTTCCCCGGAGCTTCCGCCCCGGGGTATTTGTTATCTCTTGTCGATGACCTTGTCGATCAGGCCATAGGCCAGGGCCTCCTCGGCGGTCATGAAGTTGTCGCGTTCGCAGTCGTCGGTAACCTCTTCCACGCTTCGGCCCGTGTTGGCGGCCAGAATGCCATTCAGGCGTTTTTTAATGATCTCCAGGCGCTTGAGATGGATGGCCATATCCGTCACCTGGCCCTGGGTTCCGGCCGAGGGCTGATGGATCATGATCTCCGCGTTCGGCAGCGCCAGACGCTTGCCCTTCGTGCCGGACGAGAGCAGGAAGGCCCCCATTGAGGCCGCCATGCCCACGCAGATCGTCGACACGTCGCACTTGATATACTGCATCGTGTCGTAGATGGCCATTCCATCCGTCACGGAACCACCCGGAGAGTTGATGTAGAACTGGATATCTTTATCCGGATCCTGCGCCTCCAGATAGAGCAGCTGGGCCACGACAAGGCTCGCCGTGGTGGAATTGACCTCCTCGGAGAGCATGATGATACGGTCGTTGAGCAGGCGGGAGAAAATGTCGTAAGACCGCTCTCCGCGGCTGGTCTGCTCGACAACATACGGAACTAAACTCATAGAAATTCTCCTTTCGTTGGCGATGCCGCCAATCCAATCCTAACCAGGCAGACGGAGAATTATTCCTTTTCAGCCTGTGCGGCTTCCTCGGCTGGCGTCTCTTCAGCAGCCGCCTTCTTGCGGGTGGTCTTCTTGGCGGGCTTTTCCTCGACAGCGACGGCATTGTCGGTCAGGAATTTCGCAGCCTTACGGCTCTTGAGCTCTTCGCGGACGGTTGCCTCGTCAACGGCGGATTTCACCTTGTCGAGCTCCATCTGATACTGCTCAGCCATCTTCTGATACTCTTCATTGACCTCTTCGTCGAGCGCCTCGATCTTCTCCGCCTCGGCAACAGCATCAAGCAGGAGGCTGCTACGGACGGTCTGCTCTGCCATGGGACGCATGGACTGACGCAGACTGTCGAGGTTGCCGCCCATCATCTTGGCGTAATCTTCCATCTTCATGCCCTGCATCTGCAGCTGATAGCCAAACTGGTTGAGCTGACGCTCGACCTGCTCGTCGATCATGCAGGCGGGGATCTCAACGGTCATATTCTTGGCCGCAGTCTCGAGCACGGCGTCTTCAAAGGCACGATTTGCCTCTTCCTCGCGGGTCTTGGTCAGGCGGGCCTTGATGTCCTTCTTCAGTTCGGCCAGAGTGTCGAATTCCGACACGTCCTTGGCAAACTCGTCGTCCAGCTCAGGCTTGATGGTCTCCTTGACCTCATGAACCTTGCACTTGAAGGTTGCGGGCTTGCCAGCCAGCTCCTTGGAGTTGTAGTCCTCGGGGAACGTCACCTCGACGTCCTTCTCCTCGCCGGCCTTCACGCCGACCAGCTGATCCTCAAAGCCGGGAATGAATGAGCCGGAGCCCAGGTGCAGACTGTATTTCTCCGCCTTGCCGCCCTCAAATGCCTTGCCATCCACAAAGCCTTCAAAGTCGATGACGACGGTGTCGCCGTTCTTCGCTTCGCGTTCGACGGTCTCGATGCGGGAGTTGCGCTCAGCCATACGGCCAAGCTCGGCGTCGACGTCCGCCTTTGCGACGGACACGGCCTTCTTTGCGACCTCGATGCCCTTGTATTCGCCGAGGGTGACCTCGGGATAAAGCGCGGTGGAGACGGTCAGGGTGACATTGCCCTCTTCCGTGGTGTCCATATCGACGACGGACGGCGCGCCGACGGCCTTGAGGCCCTGCTCGGTGACAGCCTTCTCATAGATCTCGGGGAAGATCTCATTCACAGCATCTTCGTAGAACACCGTGGGTCCGTACATGCTCTCGACCATCTTGCGCGGAGCCTTGCCCTTGCGGAAGCCGGGGATCATAATGCTCTTGCGGCACTTGGCATACGCCTTGTTCAGGGCCACCTCAAACTCTGCCTTTTCAATCTCCAGGGAGATCTTGGCATTGCCGTTCTCTTTTTCTACGCTCTTGACATTCATGTTGGTTTTCCTCCTATGCGGTGCGGCCGCAGGGCCGTATTTCACCCAAGTAAATTTGCATCCGATTTATTCTATCAGACTTTTCGCAAGATTTCCACTCTTTTTTCCAGAAATCTTGCATTTTACAAAAAATTCAGAAACTTCTTCCCTCAATCCAGAACTTTCACGGGCTTGAAGTTGACATAATCTGCAGATACCAGGCGGAATTCGATCCCGTGCCAGTCTCCCTGCAGAGCCAGCCGATGACTCTCGGCGTGCAGATGGCCATAATAGCAGCGGCGCACGCCATAGCGCTCGAGCAGCTCCAGAATCTCCGGGCACTCGTAGCCCTGATAGCGCGGCGGGTAGTGCAGGAAGCAGAATTTCTCCCGCTCCCCCGCGGCCCGCAGCGACGTCTCCAGTCTCCCCAATTCCCGCCGGAAGACCTTTTCGTCGTGTGTGCCGCCCCGATCCTCTTCGTAGAACCAGCCGCGCGTCCCGCACAGCGCCACGTCACCATAAAAATGGCAGTTGTTGTGCAGGATCTCCATGTTTGAAAATTCCTGCGCCGCGCAGAACTTATAAAACTTCGCCGCCGTGGTCCACCAGTAATCGTGGTTGCCCTTGAGCAGGATCTTCCGCCCCGGAATGGCGTGGATAAACGCAAAATCCGCCTTCGCCTGCTCGATGCCGAGCGCCCAGCTCAGATCTCCGAGCAGGACGGTCGTGTCCTCCGGACCGATGACCGACAATCCGGCGCGGAGCTTGTCCACATAGCCCTTCCAGCGCCCGCCGAACACGTCCATCGGCTTATCCGTGCCAAGGCTCAGGTGCAGATCCCCGATCGCATACAGCGCCATTTACTGCAAAAACTCCGTCACAACGCGGCGCATCCCGTCCTTGTCCGCCACGCCGTCGAAGCGCGCCTTCTTCCCGGCGAGGGCCGCCAGCGGTGCGGGCGCGCGCTTACCGGACACCTCGGCGAGCTGGCCGATGATGGCCGTCCCCTGTCTCAGCTCCTTACAGCCGAGGGCAGGCAGCACGCTCGCGCAGAATTTGAAGGGGCTGGCCGTCGAGGCGATGAGCATTGGCGTGTGATCGCCGCTCACCGTGCGGTACTGTTCCGCCACGCGGTAGGCCACCGCCGTATGCGTGTCGAGCAGATAGCCGCTCCGGCGATATTCTTCGCCGATCATCGCCTCCGTCCCCGCGTCGTCGCAGAAGCCGCATGCGAACACGGCCCGGATGGCGGTTTTGATTTCATCGGAGACCGTATAGCGGCCCGTTTTGGCAAGCAGCGCCATATAGCCGCGCACTGCTTCGTCCGAACCGGAGAGCAGATAGAGCAGCCGCTCGAGATTCGACGAGATCAGGATGTCCATCGACGGTGAGGCTGTCATATAAAACGGCCGGTTGCGGTCATAGGTACCAGTGGTCAAAAAGTCGGTAAGGACGTTGTTCGCGTTCGATGCGCACACCAGCCGTCCGAGCGGCACGCCCATGCAGCGGGCATAGTAGGCCGCGAGGATGTTGCCGAAGTTACCGGTCGGCACGCAGACATTGACCATCTCCCCCATCCGGACGGCTCCGCTGGCCACCAGATCGCAATAAGCGGAGACATAGTAGACAATCTGCGGCAGCACGCGGCCCCAGTTGATGGAGTTGGCCGAGGACAGGAAATAGCCCTGCTCCGCCAGCTGCGCGCGCAGTGCCTCGTCGGAGAAAATCGCCTTTACGCCGTTTTGCGTGTCGTCAAAGTTGCCGCGCACGGCGCAGACGCCGACGTTTCCACCCTCCTGCGTGACCATCTGCAATTTCTGGATATCCGAAATGCCGCCGTCCGGATAGAACACGAGAATCTTCGTGTGCTCCACATCGCGGAAGCCCTCGAGCGCCGCCTTGCCGGTATCGCCGGACGTTGCCACAAGGATGCAGACCGTCTTCTGCTCGCCGGTCTTGCGGAGGCTCGCCGTCAGCAGATACGGCAGCATCTGCAGCGCCATGTCTTTGAAAGCGCACGTCGGCCCGTGCCAGAGCTCGAGCACATAGGTGCCGTCCTCCGTCTTCACGACGGGCGCTGCGGCGGGCGTGTCGAACTTCGCCGGGCCATACGCCTTTTCCGCAAAGCCCAGCAGTTCCTCCTGCGAAAACTCCTCGAGATACCGTCCCATCACGCGCGCAGCCCGCTCGGGATAGGAACAGCGTGTCAGCTCTGTCAGATCCTCGCATCTCAGCTGCGGGATCTCCGACGGCAAAAACAGCCCGCCCTCACGGCTGAGGCCCTGTACGATAGCCTGCGCCGCCGTATAGCGCAGCGAGGCGTCCCGGGTACTTACATAATACATAATGTCACAACCTTTTCCAGGGATTTATAAAACAGGTTTTTGATGACAGTCTCGTCAAACCCCCAATTTTCCAAACATATTTCCAGCATTTCATAGTCGCGCAGCCCGTGCATCCCATCCGGCAGCGTGTCACAGCCGTCCAGATCGCCGCCGAGCGCGAGATGGCCGTCGCCGCCCAGAGCCAGAAAATGCTCCAGATGGCGGCGCACATCGTCCATTGTGGCCCGGCCGGATTCGTGCAAAAATGCAGCATAGAGATTCAGCCCCGCAGTGCCTCCCAGATCGCAGAGCGCACGGAACTGTTCGTCCGTCAGATTGCGCGGATGCGCGCAGCAGGCCTTTGCATTGCTGTGGCTGGCGACGATGGGCGCCTCGGCAAGCTCGCAGACGTCCCAGAAGCCACGCTCGGATAGGTGGCTGACATCGACGATGATCCCGGCCCGCTGGGCCCTGCGGACAAACTCGCGCCCCCGCGCCGTCAATCCGCCGCCCGTCACGCAGGAGCCGGCAAACGCATTCTCATAATTCCAGACCGGCGCAATCATCCGCACGCCGCGCCCGGCCAGCGCTTCCAGCCGCCCCACATCGCAGCCGAAGGCCTCCGCGCCCTCGATCGAGAGCGCCGCGCCAACACCGCCGTCTGCCAAAATGCCGGAAATCTCCGCCGCCGTATGGCAGAGCTTCACACCGCTGTTTTGCAGCTGCCTCAAAAAATAAGCCATCCCGGCCTCAAACCGTTCTCCATTGGTCTGCGCGTTCTCAATCCAGACCGTGCAGAAGGCAAAAAACTGCACATAGGCCGGAAAGCCCTTCGCCTGCGCAAGGCTGACCTGCCCACTGTTTTCCGTGAGCGACCCACCCTTGCGCCAGAGCTCGACGGCGGTGTCGCAGTGGCCGTCTAAAACCGGAAATTTTGTCAAAATGCGTCCTCCAACTGCCGGATGCGTGGTCTTTTCGTGTCCAGCCCCTCCGGCGCATAGATTTCGATGACGTCAAAGCGCGGCTGCAGCGCCGTTTCATGCGCCTCCAGCCAAAGCATGGCCGTCTTGCGCAATCGCTCCTGCTTTTTAGAATCGACGAACTCACACGCCTCGCCAAAATTCGCCGTTTTCCGGAGCTTGACCTCCGCAAAGATCAGAAACCTCCGATTCTCCGCAATCACGTCAATCTCGCCAAAACGGCTGCGATAATTGCACGCCACAATGCGGCAGCCGCGTCCGCGCAGATACGCGCACGCCAGCGCCTCGCCCCAGGGGCCGAGCAGGTCACGCCTTCTCATAGAACTTTTTCAAGAATGTCATGCGGTGCTCTTCGCAGGGGCCAAACTCCGTCAACGCGGCATAGTGTCGCTTCGTGCCGTAGCCCTTATGTACCGCGAAGCCGTACTGCGGGAACTTTTCGTCCAGCTCCTCCATCCATCGGTCTCGTGTCACCTTCGCGAGGATTGACGCCGCCGCAATCGAGGCCGAGAGGCCGTCGCCCTTGACGATCGTCCGCGTCGGGATGCCAAGCTGCGGATCGCGGTTTCCATCGACGAGCGCCAGCTCCGGCTTGACGCCAAGCTGTTCGGCCGCGCGGCGCATGGCGAGGAACGTCGCCTGCAGAATATTGATCTCATCGATCTCCTGATGGCTCGCGAACGCGATGCCGTAGGCCACGGCGTTCTCCACGATTACATCATATAATTCGCGTCGGCGCTTATCTGTCAGCTTTTTCGAGTCGTTCAGTCCCTCGATCCGGCAATCCGGCGGCAAGATCACTGCCGCCGCGCACACCGGCCCGGCCAACGGCCCGCGCCCGGCCTCGTCGATCCCACAGACCGACTGATAGCCGTCTGCAAACGCCGCATTCTCATACGCCCAGAGGTCGATTGTTTCCGTCTGTCTCATGCTTCCTCCAGATCCTCCGGCGTCTCCAGTGTAAAGCGCCCGAGCTTGCAGCTGCGGTATTCGTCGAGCAGCACCTTTGCCATCCGCTCGGTGTCCACCTCGCCGCCGGAGATCAAAAAGCCGCGCTTGCGCCCGGCCGCCTCCACCAGCTCCCACGGGTCAAATTCCGCCGGAATTTCAATCTTATACCGCTCCCGAATCGCGTCCGGATATTCCTTCGCCAACAGCTCCATCAGGTGGAAGGCCAGCGTCTCCGTGTCGATCACGTCATCCTTCACCGCGCCGGTGTAGGCCAGGCGCATGCCGACCTGCGGATCCTCAAATTTTGGCCAGAGGATGCCCGGCGTGTCGAGCAGGAGCAAGCCCTGATCCACCGTAACCCACTGCTTGCCGCGCGTGACGCCGGGGCGGTTTTCGGCCTTGGCGCCCTTTCTCCCCGCGATCTGGTTGATGAACGTCGACTTGCCGACGTTCGGAATGCCGACCACCATCAGCTTCAGCGGCCGGCCCACCTGGCCCTTTTCGGCGTAGCGCGCCAGCTTCTCCGCCAACAGCGTCCGCACCGCGGGTGCGAACTGATTGATGCCCTTGCGGCTCTTGCAGTCCGTCTGGATGACAGCCCAGCCCTTCGCCTTAAAATACTCGCTCCACCGCTTTCCCATCGCGGGATCCGCCATGTCGATGCGGTTTAAAATGATCATCCGCGGCTTGCTGCCGCAGATCGTGTCGATATCCGGGTTCCGGCTGGAAATGGGAATTCTGGCGTCTAAAATCTCACAGACCGCGTCGACCAGCTTCAGGTCTTCCTCCATCATCCGGCGCGTCTTGGTCATGTGGCCGGGATACCACTGGATGTTCATTGTTTTCTCGTCCATGCTTATGATACCGTGCCGATCCGGCCCCAAATCCGGCCGCCCGTCACGTTTCCTTCCTTGTCTGTCTGCGCCCCCGGCAGCAATACCAGCAGCGCCCGGCCGGAAATCTGGCTCTCCGGCACACAGCCGACCGGCGCGAACCGGCTGTCAGCCGATTCATTCCGGTTGTCGCCCATCACGAACACGCTCCCTTCCGGCACTTCGACCGGATAATCGAGGCCCATTCCGTATTCCAGATAGCTTTTATACGTCGGTTCGTTGACATAATCCTCATTCAGTGCCACGCCGTCCACATAGACGATGCCCTGCTCAAAATCGATGTCCACGCTCTGTCCGCCGGTGGCAATGACGCGCTTGACGATGGGCTCGTCAAAATAATCGACCTTCAGCACCACAATGTCTCCCTGCTTCACATTCCGATAGAGGAAGTTGCTCTCCAGCACCAGGTAATCCCGGTTGACCAGCGTGGGATACATCGAGCTGCCCGAAACCGACACCAGCCGAAAAAAGAACGTGAACAGAATCGTCACAATCGCCAGCAGATAGACCAGATCATGCACCAGCGCCATGGACTCCCAGCCGCGATCGCTCTTTCCTCCCGCAGAAGGCGCGGCTTCGGCCTGCTCCGGCGCCCGCTGTTCGTTTTGTTCGTCCATGGCATTTCCTCCCGCGTGGTCAAAGTTATGAGTATTATACACGATTTGCAGAAATAAAAAAAGAGGCAAATCCAGTTTTTTCGCCCGCCCGCGCAAAAACCGGCTCTCCGTTTCAGAGAGCCGGTCTGCTTGCCAGCGCCTCACGCGCGGACCGTCAGAATCACATACGCCACATACACGCAGAGCATCAGCGCGCCCTGCCATTTCTGGAATTTCCTGAAAATCAGCGTCGGCACAACTGCCAGCGCCGTCTCGACGGCACAAACCGGCATGTCAAGGTAGAGCGTCTGCCGCAGGGACTCCGCCGCAATGGTCAGCTTCCCGCCGATCATCGCGCAGATCGGCAGAATCACCGTCACATCGATGATATTGGCTCCCAGAATGTTGCCGACCGACATCGACGTCTGCTTTTTCACAATGGCCGTGATGGCCGTAACCAGCTCCGGCAGCGACGTGCCGATGGCCACCATGGTCACGGCAATGATCCGCTCCGACACGCCCAGCAGCTTGGCCAGCTCCGTCCCATTGTCGACCAGCAGCCGCGAGCCCACCACGAGACAGACCGCGCCCAGTACAAACGTACCGATGTTTTTCCAGAGTGTTTTCCGGCTCTTGTCGACCGTCTCGTTCTCATGCTCCCCGTTCTGGCTCTCCAGCTTCGCCGTGTGGATATTTTCAATAATGTATGCCACAAACAGCGCCAGAACCAGCAGCCCCTCCACAATCGTCAGCTGCCCGTCCAGGCACAACGCCCACAGCAGCACGCAGCTGCCCACCATCAGCGCACCCTTGAATGCAAACTGCCGCCGCTGGATGACCGCCGGCAAAAACAGCAGCGACACGGCCATAATGAGGCCGATATTCGCCGTCACCGACCCGATTGCGTTTCCGATGGCTATATCGGTACTGCCCCCGGCGGCCGCAATGGTCGACACAATGATCTCCGGCAGCGTCGTCGCCACGGAGACGATTGTCGCACCGATCAAAAATTTCGGCATTCCGGACGCCTCGGCCATCCAGCTGGCCGCATCAACGAACCAGTCGCCGCCCTTGATGATCAGCACCAACCCGATCAAAAACAGAACAATTGTCAACGCCAAACTCATTTTCAAACACTCCCGTTTTTTAGATTGTCGGCGTGAAGGGTATAAAAAAGGCCTTCTGCACGCCGCGGTGCAAAAAGTCTCGTTCCTGCGGGGTTCAGGCGCTGGCCCACCGGAAAATCCGGGCGATTGTTGAACCAGCGATTATAACTACTCCCTTTCAGCAAGCCATAGTGTACTCCCAATTTTGCTCCAGGTCAAGTATCATTTTCCGGTCTGTTTTCGGTTTTTCCGCCTGCGCGGCCACAAAGATGCGCAATGGGGCGGACAATGCTGTCCGCCCCGGCAATTTTCAATCTTCCTTCGTGCCCTCGAGCGTCTGCTCGGTGAGCGCGCCGATGTCCTCGGGTTTGACCTTCTTCGGCAGCGTCAGCGACAGGATCATCGACACCACAAACACACCGGCAACCGGGTTGCCCGCAAAGATGTCGCTCACGATCTGCGGCATGCCGGAGAAAAACGCCGGAACCTGCGTCACGCCGATGCCGATGGCAAAGCTCGTGGCCGCGATGATGGTGTTGCGCTGGTCAAAGCCGCACTCGCCGAGCATCGTGACGCCCGAGACGATGATCGCGCCGAACATGATGACCGTGCAGCCGCCGAGCACGCAGTCCGGCAGCGTCGAGAAAAACGCGCCGACCGGCGAGAACAGGCCCGCGAGAATCAGTGTCAGTGCGCCGAACATAATCGTAAAGCAGTTGACGACCTTTGTCATTGCGACAAGGCCCACGTTCTGGCTGAACGATGTGATGGGCGGGCAGCCGAACACGCCGCCGGACACGGCGGAGAGGAAGCCGTCGCAGGCAAGGGAGCCGGAGACTTCCTTTTCCGTGATCTCACGGCCCAGACTGCCCGCGCAGACGGCGGAGGTGTCGCCGATGGTCTCGGCAGCGGACACGAGGAACACAAGCGTCACGGAGATGATGGCTCCGATCTCAAATTTCGGCGTGAAGGCAAAGAGCTTCGGCAGGGCAACGATCCCCAACTCGCGCCCCGTCTCCTTCATGGATGCGAAATCGACCATGCCAAAAAACAGTGACACGACATAGCCCACAATCAGGCCGAAGAGCACATAGAGCTGCTTCCAGAACCCCTTGGCCAGCGAATGATAAATGAGGCAGGCCGCGAGCGTGATGACCGCGACGAGCAGATTCTGCCATGCGCCGGTGGGGTAGACCGAAGAACTGGCAAATGACGAGATACCGGTCGAGAGCAGGCTGAAGCCGATGGTCGTCACCACGCAGGCCGAGACAATCGGGCTGACAAAGCGCCGCCAGTATTTCGCAGTCAAGCCCAGCAAGCCCTCGATCCATCCGCCCACGATTACCGCGCCGATCATCAGGCCATAGTCCTTGGCGGCCAGCGTCATCATCGCGGAGAGGAACGTAAAGCTCAGTCCCATCACAACCGGCAGTCTCGATCCGATGCGCCAGACCTGGAACAGCTGGATGAGGGTGCCGATGCCGGCGCGCGAGCAGATTTCTCTTTCATGGGATAGTCTCCTTTTATTTGATAGCCGGAGCCGCAGATGCGGTGGGCGGCGGCCGTGCCCGAAAAGGGAAAAGTGACAGGCACCGTCCGTTATACCGGTCTCATCTTCAGTATATCCGTTCAGATTTCGTGAAACAATACAATTTTTTTGTTTGCCTTACAAAATTTTTGTATACTTTTTGTATAAAACGCTGTCCCTCGTCTCCATTTATTCCCCCATGCCGAATCTCCTCCATGTTTCTCTATTTTTCCGTCCGCCATGCAGAAAACTGGATCTCGTTTGATCCACGCACAGTGGATCGGGCAAAAAAATAAAACCGTAACCTGACAAAGCGGTTGCGGTTCTGTGCGGCAGCGCACTGCCGCTCGTGAGATGATCTTTGGAGGCGAAGCGTAAGAAGCCGTCACGAACTTGCGCAGTCCGCGACGGCGTGTGTTTTCAGAATCCTATCAACGCAAAAAACTGATATTTTCGGAAAGGAAGATCGTGTGAAAGGAACCCATCAGGGGCTCCTTTCGCGTTCAATTCCCGCCCGCAGGCGCCGCAGTCTGCTGTGCAGTCTGCATAGCGCCAAAAAGAGAGAGAGATTGTCAAAAAACTATAAAATGCAGTTCTGCAGCAGAGCAGCGGAGCGAAAAGACTTTTTCGGCACGCTGAGACACGCGAGTGCGTGTCTTCTTTTGATTCTCGCCGACCGCTGATAAACGAAAAAAAACAAAATCGTAACCCAGCGTCGGCGGTTACGATTTTGGGAGGAGGAGCGACGGAGCTGGTGAGAGATGATTTTTTGATGCGCAGCATAAAAAAGTCGCCGCGAACTTGCGCAGTCCGCGACGACGTGGAGCTGCTGGGCAGATTCGAACTGCCGACCTCGTCATTACCAATGACGCGCTCTACCGACTGAGCTACAGTAGCATAGCTGTTTCAAACAGCTTCATCATTATAGCATGAATGTGAAAAAAGTCAAGTCTTTTTTCGCGATTATTTTTCGTTCCCACAAATCGCCGGAACAGCTGGAAATCGCTGCGCGGGTGTGTTATGATACAAAAAACGACAAAGGAACGTGCGCTATGACCGAACGACTTTATTACAAAGACGCCCACATGAAAACCTTCACCGCCAGGGTGCTCGCCTGCACCCCCGGGAAACACGGCTACGACGTCGTGCTCGACCGAACCTGCTTTTATCCCGAAGGAGGCGGCCAGCCGGGCGACACCGGCACGCTTTCCGGCGTGTCCGTCACCGACACCCACGAGCGCGGCGGCGAGATTGTCCACTACTGCTCCGCCCCGCTGACCCCCGGCGCGCAGGTGGAAGGCCAGATCGACTGGGCCCGGCGGCAGTCCCTCATGCAGCTGCACTCCGGCGAGCATATCCTCAGCGGCCTGGCCCATAAACACTTCGGCTACGAAAACGTCGGCTTCCACATGGGCGCCGAATTCGTCACCATCGACCTCAGCGGCCCGCTCGAGGAATCCCAGCTTGCCCTGCTTGAGCGCGAAGCAAACGAGGCCGTCTGGCAGGATCTGCCCATCGAGATCTCCTACCCCACGCCGGAGGCGCTTGCCGCCCTCCCCTACCGCAGCAAAAAAGAGCTAAGCGGTCCGATCCGCATCGTCACCATCCCCGGCTATGACATTTGCGCCTGCTGCGGCACCCACGTCGCGCGGACGGGCGAGATCGGGCCCATCCGTATCTTCTCCTGTGTCAAATTTCACGACGGCGTCCGGCTGGAGCTGCTCTGCGGCAGCCGGGCCTATGACTACGTCGGCCGCCTGATCGCAGAAAACCGGAAAAATTCCGCCCTTCTCTCCGCAAAGCCTGCCGAAACGAGCGCTGCCGTGCAGCACACACTGGACGAACTTGCTGCCGTCAAGCTGCGCGCCGGCCAGCTGGAGGCAAAGCTGTTTGCCCTCCGGGCCGAAGCGCTGGACAAGGCGGGAGACGCGCTCGTCTTTGAGCCGGGGTTGAGCCCCGACGGCGTGCGGCGGCTGGCCGACGCCGTGATGCAGGGCCGCACGGGCCGGGCCGCAGTCTTCTCCGGCAGTGACGAGCGCGGCTATGCCTATGCCATCGGCCAGGAGGGCGGCGACCTGCGTGCGCTGACCCGCGAATTGAACGCGCGCCTGAACGGGCGCGGCGGCGGAAAGGCCGGCTTTGTGCAGGGCAGCGTAAAGGCAACCCGCGCACAAATCGAAGCATTTTGGAGGGAACAGGTATGATTCAGGACATTTTTCCGCATGTATACCACAATGAAATGAAATGGAAGCAGCCGGACGGCGAAGACTTTGTCCTCTGCTACGGCCCGGGCCGCATTCTTTATTGCAAGGTTGCGGACAATACCATTCTCCTGCCGCGCGTGGCCGACCTGCCCGCGCTGCGGGAGGATCTGCAGTACCTCTTCTCCATCGATCAGCACGACTATTACCTTGCCGAATGCGACACCTCCCCCGCCCCCGGCTGGGACGCACTGCCGACCGGTGAGCTGCGCAATTTCCCCCGCCGCGCCCGGATCTTTGCCGCCGCTGCAGGGGAAAGCCTCTACCGCTGGTATTCCAGCCAGCGCTACTGCGGCCGCTGCGGAACGCGGATGGAAAAGAGCCGTACCGAGCGCGCCATGGTCTGCCCCGCCTGCCGCAACACGGTCTATCCCAAGATCTGCCCGGCGGTCATCGTCGCGGTGCACGATGGGGAGCGGCTCCTGCTCACGCGCTACTTAAACCGCCCCATCACAAGCTACGCCCTCGTCGCCGGTTTCAACGAGATCGGCGAGTCCATTGAGGAGACCGTCCACCGCGAAGTATTGGAAGAGACGGGCGTCCACGTCAAAAATCTCAAATTCTATAAATCTCAGCCCTGGGTTTTCACCGACACGCTCCTGTTCGGCTTCTTTGCCGAGCTCGACGGCGATGACCACATCACCGTCCAGACCGACGAGCTTTCCATGGCCGCCTGGGTCGACCGGGCCGATCTGCCCGCAGATGACAAGGGCTTCAGCCTGACCGCTGAAATGATCGAGCAATTCCGTACCGGCGCGGTAAAATAAATCCGAAAACCACTTTTCTTTTTGCAAAATATGATGTAAAATATCCAAAACCCTACAGGAGGACGAGCCATGGACGAGGAAAAGAACACATTGCCGCGCGTCGGCGCAGACGGCCCCGCGCCGCAGGAGCCCGAAGCTCCCGCTGCAGAGACGGCGACACCGGAAAATACGCCAAAGCCCGATCAGGCAGAGGCGAAGAAAGATCCGCAGGATCGCGGCCGCAGAACGGTCTTCTACGGCGTGGCGGGGGCCTATCTCATCTATCTGGCCGTGCAGATCCTGCGCGAAGTCCTCGGACAGACCCCCGTAGTCTGGAACTTCCCGCATATCGCCGCGGTGATCGCCGCAGTGGCCTTTATCGGCTTCGGCGTGCAGCTGATCGTGCGTATCGCGCGCTGGTATAAGCAGGATCAGGACGAAAAGAAACAAAATCAAGACCACTGAGGAGATCTCAAATGAAAAATTCCCCCTTTATGCTGATGGATCTGTTTTCGCTGCTATGCGCAGCCTATTGCGTCTACACCTGGGTGCGGCTGCTGCACGAGCGGAAGCTGTTTAAAAACAGCCTGCTGATCCCAAAGGAAAAATCCCCTGCCGACTGCCGCGACGAGAGCGGCTATATCGCCTACCTGCTGCCGAAGCTGGGTATATTGTCGCTGGTGCTGATCGCTTATACGGCCTTCAATATCTTCTGCGACCTGAGCAAAACCGTCCTGCTCTCCGGTGTGTTCACCTTTCTTCCGCTGGCTGTGCTGCTCGGCGCTCTGATCTGGTACGCCGTCGCCAGCGTGAAGGCGCTGCGCGAATACTTCGATTAACCAACCCCCCGCTGCCCCGGTAAATTCCGGCGCAGCGGGGATTTTTTTACATGTTTTCAGCGGATCCGCACCTTGATATCACCGGAAACGCTCCGCAGGCAGCACGCCGGCCCCGCGCCGCCTTCCGGCACGTCCACATCCCCGTTCACCGAACAGGCCTCAACAGCATGCGGACGGGAGAAATCGCCGTCGATATCGCCGCTCGCCGTGCTGACGGTGAGCATCGCCTCCTCGCAGTCCTCAAATTCCACATCGCCGCTGGCGGTTTTCACCGTAACAGCGGCGCGGCCGCAGCCAGAGAGTGCAACGTCGCCGCTGGCCGTCTCGAGTTCCATCGTCTCCGGCGCGGCAGATTTCACTTCGATGTCACCGCTGGCTGTATGGACGCGCAGCTCCGACCGGACGGCGGCATAAATCTCAACATCGCCGCTGGCGCTGCGAAGCGCGGCGCGGCCAAACGCCAGCCCTCCGGCGACCTCGATCTCGCCGGAACGGGTCTCCGCATCCAATCGCCGGTATTCGCGCACCGGAAGGTAGACGCGCAGCGTGTTGTCGTGCATTGGGACGTTGAACAGCTGCCGGCCGCCGATGCTGAGGTCAAGCGTCAGGCCAATCCGGTGGCGGCGCAGCTCCTGAATGCGAAGCACCCCGTCCGCCACAACGGCGGTGCAGCGCTGCGCCCCCTGAAACTCCACGCGGCACACACCATCTTCCGCCGGCAAAATCTCCACATCGGCGCAGAACGCGCCAATTTCGACCGCATCAAACGGATCGGGAAACAGGCGGAAACCGTCGGCCGCTTCGATTCGCTTCGGCTGGACGCGCAGACAGGTCTTTGCTTGCGGCGCCTCGGCCAGAAGCTGCGCTGCCGCCTCCTCCACCGAGCCCGCCGCCGCAACGGCATCCGCCTCGCAGACCCCCTCTTCCACGCGGTCGTCAATGATCTCCTCATAATAGGCGAGTGAGGCCACGCGATCCTCGGGAGGGAGCGCGGACAGTTTTTCTTCCAATGCCTTCAAAAATTCAGCTTTCGTCATGATCGGTTTCCTCCGTAGACAGAATAAATTGATAAATGTTCACGATCTGTTCCCACTCGGCTTTGAATTGCGCAATGCGCGCCTGCCCTTCTGGCGTGAGGTGATAGTATTTGCGAAGTCGCCCGTTGTGCTCCGCCGTGCGCACCGTAAGCTGTCCGGCGGCCTCCAGCCGCCGCAAAATGGGATAGAGCGTCGACTCCGAGAGCTGCACATGCGGCTTCAGATCCTTCAGAATCTGATACCCGTAGGAATCTTCCCGCCGAATTGCCGCCAGCACGCAGATGTCGAGCATCCCGCGTTTGAGTTGTCCGTCCATATCATACCTCCTGTTGCAATATACTATATAGTGCATAGTATTATTTGTCAAGCAGTATTTTTCTGTACGGAGCCCTGCGGTTTTTCTTGTAAACAGGTAAAAAATGTGGTATACTTTTTTCGCTTGACTTGAAAATCTGGAGGAATCAACGTGCCGACATAAGAAAAGGCGTCAAACTGATTCAAAATAATATTAGGAGGAAGCAGCTTTGGCAGCCTTAAAAGAAGAGATCTCCCGGCGCAGGACGTTTGCGATCATTTCGCACCCGGACGCCGGAAAAACCACACTCACCGAAAAATTCCTGCTCTACGGCGGGGCGATCGCGCAGGCGGGCGCCGTCAAGGGCAAAAAAAATTCCCGCGCGGCGGTCTCCGACTGGATGGAGATTGAAAAGCAGCGCGGCATCTCTGTCACGTCATCGGTGATGCAGTTCCAGTATGAGGGCTTCTGCATCAACATTCTGGACACCCCGGGTCACCAGGACTTTTCCGAGGACACCTACCGCACGCTCATGGCGGCGGACAGCGCCGTCATGGTCATCGACGGCGCCAAAGGCGTCGAGCCGCAGACGCGCAAGCTCTTCAAGGTCTGCGCGATGCGGCACATCCCGATCTTTACCTTTATCAACAAGATGGACCGCGAGTCGCGCGACCCGTTCGAGCTGCTCGACGAGCTGGAAAACGAGCTCGGCATCGAAACCTACGCCTGCAACTGGCCTATCGGCTCCGGCAAAGAATTTCAGGGCGTGTACGACCGGCGTGGGGAACAGCTTCTGCTCTTCTCCGGCATTTCCGGCAAAAACCGCGCAGACAAGCTCGCCGTGACACTGGATGACCCGCAGGTCACGGAAATCCTCGGCGAACGCCGCCACGCGCAGCTGCGCGACGATGTAGAGCTGCTCGGCGCAGGGCGCGAATTTGACATGGACGAGGTACGCCACGGGCAGCTCTCGCCGGTCTTCTTCGGCTCGGCTCTGACGAACTTCGGCGTGGAGCCGTTCCTCGAGGAGTTCCTCCGCATGACGCCCCCGCCCCTGCCGCGCGAGGCCGACTGCGGCGTGATCGACACCTTCGACCCCGATTTCTCGGCCTTCGTCTTCAAAATCCAGGCAAACATGAACAAGGCACACCGCGACCGGTTGGCCTTCATGCGCATCTGCTCCGGCAAATTTGAGCGCGACCGCGAATATTACCACGTCCAGGGCAACAAAAAGATGCGCCTTTCTCAGCCGCAGCAGCTCATGGCCTCTGAGCGCGAGATTGTCGACGAGGCCTACGCAGGCGACATCATCGGCGTCTTCGATCCCGGCATTTTCGCCATCGGCGACACGATCACCGTCCCCGGCAAGAAGTTCAAATTCGGCGGTATTCCGACCTTCGCGCCGGAGCATTTCTCGCGCGTGAGCCCGAAAGACTCGATGAAGCGCAAGCAGTTCATCAAGGGCACCGAGCAGATCGCGCAAGAAGGCGCCATCCAGATCTTTAAAGTCCCGAATTCCGGTATGGAGGAGGTCATCGTCGGCGTCGTCGGTACGCTGCAGTTTGACGTGTTCCAGTACCGCATGAAGTCGGAATACGGCGTTGATCTCCGCATGGAGGGCCTGCCCTATGAGCAGCTGCGCTTCATCACCGCCGCCCCGGTCGCCGATCTGAAGGATCTGAATCTCTCAAGCGACGCAGAGCTGCTCGAAGACTATCGCGGCCGCAGCCTGCTCGTCTTCGCGTCGCAGTGGTCGATCAACTATATTCTCAAACGCAATCCGGGCCTCGAGCTCTCAGAAACCGCCGGCTGAGCCCGCGTTCCAAGGAGGATCCTATGAAAAAAGACCGCATTTTAAATCCGGAGCTCATCGCACAGATTGCCGCCATCGGCCACACGGAATCACTCGTCATCGCTGACGCCGGCCTTCCGGTTCCCGCCGGTGTGAAGGTGATCGACCTGTCGCTCGTGCGCGGCGTGCCCAGCTTTTTGCAGGTTCTGGACTCCGTGCTCGAAGAGCTGGTTGTTGAACAGTATACGCTGGCAAGCGAAATGACCGCAAAGAGCCCTGCGCTCTGCCACGATACCCGCGTCCGCCTCGCCCCGCTGCCGGAAACGCTCGTCCCGCACGAGCAGTTCAAGGCCCTCACCTGTCAGGCCAAGGCCATCATCCGCACCGGTGAGACCACGCCTTTCGCCAACGTGATCCTGACCGCAGGCGTCAATTTCTGATACGCTCTATCCCCGGCTGCCCATGTGCCAGCCGGGGTCTTTTTGTATGAAGAAAACCACCGGCTGTGCCGGTGGTTCCAAAAAGCTTTCGCTATGCCCGGAAAAAATATCCGAACGAGGCGGGAAACAAGTCTGGAAAGCAGTTGATAAGGTGCAATTCAAAAAGACAGATCATCGAGAGACACGAAACGCAAAACGCACCACGCTGCTATTTCAATAGCAGTAGAGCGCATCATGCAGCGGAAAAAAGATTCGATGAGTCTAGGTAATGGGCCCCAAGGGGCCTGTGAAAACCACCGGCATGGTCGGTGATTGTGATTTGCAGTCGATACTGCAACATTTGAAACAGTGCTCTACGGCCCTGCAGGCCGCCATAACCGCCGCTCTCATGCTCCAGCCGCGACCAAAACTGTTCGCCTTGTTAAACTGTCCTTCCCCCTGCACGTCTTCCCTGCCTCGAATCTTGCGTCAGTTGAAGCCGGCATTCCCTGCCCGAAGCGCATCCCACCTTTCGCGTTGTGATCGTCACTGCCAGGCATCAGCACACCATCAAATCCGGCTCGTTCCTGCTGCGCTCCCCTGACTTTGAGAAGCCTGCCTTGCATCCGCCCTCCGTCGGAAGCCTTTTTCCACATGCTGCACTGAGCAGTTTCTTCTTTTCCCCTCTTCCCCTTGCAGCCGCGCTCCCCCGGTGCTCCTGATGCAGCAAACCTTTTCCGTGCCCTGCCGCGCCTTTCTGTTGCGAAAATAACGGGAAGGCGCATTTTCTTCGTGGAGCTGTTCGTTCCAGTCTCCCGCTCCGCCGCGCCCTTTGCTCCGTTCCGGGCCTTTGCCGCACCGCCTAAACGCAGCTTGGCTTACCTCCCGATAGAAAAACCGGGCCGCTGCAAGCTTGCAGCGGCCCGGTTTTGGGCTTAGTTGAAGCTTCCCAGCTGCTTGCCGGAAAGAACGTGGAAATGAATGTGGTGAACGGTCTGCCCGGCGAGCTCGCCGACGTTCGTCACCACGCGGTAGCCATCCGCGAAGCCCTGTTCCCTGGCAATCTTCGCAATGACCGCGTAGATATGGCCGATGACAGCCGCGTTTTCCTCCGTCACCTCCGCAGCGGACGCAAAATGCTGCTTCGGCACCACAAGGAAATGCGTCGGCGCAAGCGGCGCGATGTCCAGAAAAGCCAGACACTGGTCGTCCTCATAGACCTTTGTCGTCGGGATCTCCCCGTCGATCAGCTTACAAAACAGACAATCCGACATATTTCTTCCTCCTCAGTCCTTCACATGCTCGGCAACAAAATCGTCCACGGCTGCCAGCGCATCGTCGACCTTCAACACATCCGTGCCGCCGCCCATGGCGCTATCCGGCTTGCCGCCGCCCTTGCCGCCGACAATCGGCGCAATGCTGCGGATGATGTCGCCGGCCTTGATGCCGCGCGCAATGGCATTTTTGCCGCACACGGCCAGCAGCGTCACCTTCTCGCCGTTCACCGTGCTCAGCACCGCAACGGTGTCGGGGTTGCGGTCGCGCAGGAAGTCGCCCAGCTTGCGCAGGTCGTTCGCCTCCATGTTCTCGCGGCTCACGGTCACGACCTTGAGCCCCGCGACGCTCTTGCCCGAGAAGAGCATGCTGTCCACATCGCTGGAGAACATCCGGTCCTTCAGCTTTTCGATGGCCTGATGCAGCTCCTTGATCTCACGCATACTGCTCTCCGCCTTGGCCAGCAGCTCGCCCGGCGTTGTCTTCAAAACCTCCGCCGCACGCACCAGCCGCGCGTTCATCTCATCCACCTGGTCGAGGAAGGCCTGTCCGGTGACAGCCTCGATGCGGCGCACGCCGGAGGCAACGGACGTCTCGCTCGTGATGCGGAACGGGCCGATCTTTGCCGTGTTATCCACATGCGTGCCACCGCAGAGCTCGACCGACCAGCCGCCCATGTTGACCACGCGGACGACGTCGCCGTATTTTTCGCCGAACAGCGCGATGGCTCCGGCCTTCTTGGCCTCTTCAATCGGCATTTCGCGGACGTCGACGTCGAGGCCCGCGAGGATCTGCTCGCTGACGAGACGGCCTACCTCGCGCAGCTCCTCCGCCGTTACAGCCGAGAAATGCGTGAAGTCATAGCGCAGCCGGTCTTCCTCGACGAGGGAACCCGCCTGATGCGCATGGTCGCCCAGGACGGTGCGCAGCGCCTGATCGAGCAGGTGCGTTGCGGAATGCGCGCGCATGATGGCGCGGCGGCGCGTCTCGTCGATGCGCGCCTCAACCGTATCGCCCACCGCAAAGCTGCCGCGCGTGACCTTGCCGTAATGCATGAACTTACCGCCCTTGTTCTTCTGCACATCGAGCACGGTGAACTCTGCCTCCAGCGTCGAGATCACGCCATGGTCGGCCGTCTGGCCGCCCATCTCGGCGTAGAACGGCGTCTGGTCGAGCACGAGGATCGCATCCGTGCCTTCCGTCACGGCGTCGCGCAGCTCGTCCTCGGCTACGATGGCAACGATCTTTCCCTCGTCCACGAACCGGTCATAGCCCGTGAATTTGCTTGCCGGGATCTCCTTGCCGAACTCGACACCGGCCCAGCCGAGGTCGCCGAGGGCCTTGCGCGCCTCTCTGGCACGGGCCTTCTGCTCCTGCATCAGCTGGCGGAACGCCTCGTCGTCGACGCTCATGCCCTCTTCCGCGACCATCTCGTTCGTCAGGTCGATCGGGAAGCCATAGGTGTCGTACAGCTTGAATGCGTCCGCTCCGGAGAAGACCGTCTCGCCCTTGGCCTTGTGTCCGGCCAGCATATCGGCGAAGATCTTCATGCCGCCGTCGATGGTCTTGGCGAAGTTCTCTTCCTCCGTGCGCACCACACGGGTGATATAGCTCTGCTTCTCGCGCAGCTCGGGGTACTGGCACTCGTTCTCGTGGATGACCGTATCGACCACCTCATAGAGGAACGGCTCGTTGACACCGAGGAGCTTCCCATGGCGGGCCGCTCTTCTCAGCAGCCGACGCAGGACATAGCCGCGGCCCTCATTCGACGGCAGAATGCCGTCACAGATCATAAACGTCGAAGAGCGGATATGGTCGGTAATGACACGCAGCGACACGTCCTTTTTCTGGCTCTCGCCGTAGTGTGCGCCGGTCAGCTCCGAGACTTTGTGCGTGATGTTCATGACCGTGTCGGTATCGAACAGAGACGCCACGTTCTGGCACACACAGGCCAGACGCTCCAGCCCCATGCCGGTATCAATGTTTTTCTGCTTGAGCTCGGTATAGTTGCCGTGGCCGTCGTTGTTGAACTGGGAGAACACGATGTTCCAAACCTCGACATACCGGTCACAGTCGCAGCCGACCGTGCAGCCGGGCTTGCCGCAGCCGTACTCCGCACCGCGATCATAGTAAATTTCCGTGCAGGGGCCGCACGGGCCGGAGCCATGCTCCCAGAAGTTGTCCTCTTTGCCAAACTTGAAAATGCGCTCCTTGGGGATGCCGATCTCCTCATTCCAGATGCGGAAGGCCTCCTCGTCGGCGGGCGTTGTCTCATTGCCCGCAAAAACCGACGGATAGAGCCGATCGGGCTCCAGGCCGACCCACTCCGGGCTGGTCAGGAATTCCCACGCCCAGGGAATGGCTTCCTTTTTGAAATAGTCGCCGAAGGAGAAGTTGCCAAGCATCTCAAAATAAGTGCCGTGGCGGGCCGTTTTGCCGACGTTTTCGATGTCACCCGTGCGGATGCACTTCTGACAGGTCGTTACGCGATGGCGCGGCGGCTCCTCTTCCCCGGTGAACCAGGGCTTCATCGGCGTCATGCCGGCGTTGATGAGCAGGATGGATTTGTCGTTCTGCGGCACGAGCGAAAAGCTCGGCAGCCGCAGGTGTCCCTTTGTCTCGAAGAACTTCAGATACATCTCCCGAAGCTCGTTGAGGCCATATGCCTTATGTGCCATTGTCAAAACTCCTTTAACAAATAATTATGATTTCATGCTGCTGCCCAAAGGCCCCCTCTACCAAGAGGGGGCTGTCTGCGCTCCGCGCAGACTGGGGGAG
>OIWS01001259.1_pt1 | contig 26639 bp, 27 predicted proteins | sample 1587611 | NCBI WGS metagenome assembly OIWS01 (sample SAMEA3888919, study PRJEB22519) | human gut metagenome | biome: human gut; feature: human-associated habitat; material: faeces | place: Denmark | collected 2010 | reverse complement strand
CTTCATGCGGGCGAAGCAATCGCTGCAGTAAACCGGGCGATCGGACTTCGGCTCGAACGGAACACGGGCTTCGCCGCCGCAGGCCGCGCAGGTCGCGGTAAAGTATTCACGCGGGCCACGGGTAGCGTTCTTGCGGGCGTCGCGGCAGGCCTTGCAGCGCTGCGGCTCGTTCTGGAAGCCACGCTCTGCGTAGAACTCCTGCTCACCGGCGGTGAACACGAACTCGTTGCCACACTCTTTGCAAACTAAAGTCTTGTCTTCGTACATTCCATTTTACCTCTCTTTTGCGAAAGTAATTGATTTGCCCTGAGACTTGCGGCGATGCGCCAGAACAGGGTATTGTATGCCATCAGCCGCTGGGCTGGATGCGCCGGGAAACGCCTTGTGATCTTGACCGGGCCCTTCAAAAAAGAGAGACAACTGGAACAAAAAGATTCAAGCAGGCGGATTCACAGGAAGCCGCGCCGGCCGCATTTTCGTGCCGCACGATTTCCTTACTTTGAATATTATATGCAGAAAATTCAGATTTGTCAATAGCAAACAAAACTTATTTTATTTGCTGAGAAATTTTTGTAGATTTTCGACGGTCTCCGTCAAAAACGCCGTAACGGTCTCTGCCGTGTCCGATTTTCCGGCCTCCACCATCACGCGGATGAGCGGCTCTGTTCCGGACGGACGAATGAGGACGCGGCCGTTTCCGGCCAGCTCTTCCTCGGCCTTGCCGATCGCCTCACGCAGGGCCGGGCTCTCCATGATGGCCGTCTTTTCCTCGTTCGTGTTCACACGGACATTGCGCAGGATCTGCGGATAGCTGACGATCCTGTCGCTCAGCTCGCTGACCTTTTTGCCGGACTGCTGCACAATCGCCAAAAACTGCAGCGCCGCGAGCTGCCCGTCGCCGGTCGTCATATGCTCGAGGAAGATGATGTGGCCCGACTGCTCGCCGCCGAGCACCATCCCCTCCTTCTGCATCAGCTCCAGCACATTCCGGTCGCCGACTGCCGCGCAAAGCAGCCGCAGCCCTTCCGCTTCGCAGTACTTATGTAACCCAATATTGGACATCACCGTCGCCACGAACCCGCCGCCTTGCAGCTTGTTCTGCGCAACCAGCGTGTCGGCGCAGATGGCCATGATGTGGTCGCCGTCGACCTCACGGCCCAGCTCGTCGACCGCGAGGCACCGATCCGCATCGCCGTCGAACGCGAGGCCGAGATCATAATGCCCCTCCACAACGCCCTTCTGCAGCCCCCCGAGATGCGTCGAGCCGCAGTTTGCGTTGATGTTCACGCCGTTCGGCTCGTCGTTGAGGATCGTCACATCAAGGTCAAAGCGGGAGAACAGCTCCCGCGCCGTCGCGGAGGCCGCGCCGTTCGCGCAGTCAATCAGCACGCGCAGACCGGAGAGCTCCCCAACCGTCGACGCAAGATGCTCGAGATATTTCTCCTTCAGCGCCGCGCCATTTGTCACTTGCCCGAGCTTGCCGTGCGACTTGACCGGCAGCTCGCCGGGCTGCAAAATCAGATCTTCGATCTGCGCCTCCAGCGCGTCGCTCAGCTTGAAGCCCTCGCGGGAAAACAGCTTGATGCCGTTGTGCTCATACGGATTGTGCGACGCAGAGATCACCGCGCCCGCGTCTGCATGGAGCTGAACCGTCAAATATGCAACTGCCGGCGTCGGGATGACGCCGAGCGTCACAACGTTGCAGCCGCAGGCCGTCAGCCCGGCGGTCAGCGCCGCCTCGAGCATGTCGGATGAGATTCTTGTGTCCTTTCCAATGACGACGGTCGGCTTCCGCCCTGTGCCGTCCTGCAGGGAAATGGCCGTCGCCTGCCCGATGCGATAGGCGAGTTTGGTGTCCAGCGTCTCATTGGCGACACCGCGGATGCCGTCCGTGCCGAATAATTTACTCATGAAATGAACTCCTTATTTCAAAACGATAGCTGCTCCTGCGGAGCATTGGGATTTGCAATATGCAGATGGTCGTAGGCCAGCTGCGTGACGCAGCGGCCGCGCGGTGTCCGCGAGAGGAAGCCGATCTGCAGCAGATACGGCTCATAGACGTCCTCGAGCGTGACGGCCTCCTCACCGATTGTCGCGGCCAGCGTCTCGAGGCCGACCGGCCCGCCGCCGTAGTTGCGGATAATCGCCGTCAGCATCCGCCGGTCAATCGCGTCGAGACCGAGCTTGTCAACCTCGAGCTGCGCGAGCGCATGATCCGCGGCCTCGCGCGTGATGACGCTGTCGTGGTAGATGTCGGCAAAGTCGCGCACGCGGCGCAGCATCCGGTTGGCGATACGCGGCGTCCCGCGCGAGCGCGAGGCGATCTCCAGTGCGCCCTGCGGGTCGATCTCAATGCCGAGCAGCGCCGCCGAGCGCGTCACGATCCGCGCCAGCTCTTCCTTCGTATAGAGCTCCAGCCGGAGCTGCACTCCAAACCGGTCGCGCAGCGGACTCGACAGCTGTCCCGCGCGCGTCGTTGCGCCGATGAGCGTAAAGCGCGGCAAATCCAGGCGAATGGAGTTTGCCGATGGGCCCTTGCCGATGATGATGTCGATGGCATAGTCCTCCATCGCCGGATATAAAATTTCCTCGACCGACCGATTCAGCCGATGAATTTCATCGATGAACAGAATGTCGCCCGCTGACAGATTCGTCAGCAGCGCGGCGAGGTCGCCTGCCTTTTCAATGGCCGGGCCGGACGTGACGCGCAGATTGACGCCCATCTCGTTGGCGATGACACCGGCCAGCGTCGTTTTGCCGAGGCCCGGCGGGCCGTAGAGCAAAACGTGGTCTAGCGGCTCGCTCCGCCGCCGCGCAGCCTCAATGTAGACGGCAAGGTTTCCCTTTGCCTTCTCCTGGCCCGTATAATCCGCCAGTGTACGGGGGCGAAGACTGATTTCTCCATCGTCCTGCGGCGTGAGGCTGGTCGTCACAATCGGGGCTTCGTATTCCTGCGAAAAATCAAGGCTCATTTCCGCCCCTCCTTACTTTGATACCATCGCCCGCAGCGCCTGCCGCACCACTTCTTCCACGCTCAGCGCCTCGACGTCAATGCCCTTCAGCGCTGCGCCGATCTCGGCCTGGGAATAGCCGAGGCTGGCCAGCGCCGCCGTTGCCTCCGCAGTTTTTCCGCCGCGCAGCGCAGGCTGTGCGCCTGCAATTTCCGCGCCGTTGAGTTCCAGCTGGCTGCCTGCAATCTTGTCCTTCAGCTCCAAAAGCACCCGCTGTGCCAGCTTTTTCCCCACGCCCGCTGCCATTGTCAGTGTCTTGACGTCCTGCGTCATAATCGCCAGCGTGAACTGATCCGGGCTCACGACCGAGAGGATTGCCAGCGCCGCCTTCGGCCCCACCCCGGACACCGAGATCAGCTGGCGGAAGCAGTTCAGCTCCTCCCGTGTGGAAAAGCCGTAGATGTCAAAAGCGTCCTCCTTGATGCCGCAGTAGGTGAAGAGCTTGGCGGGTTTTCCGAGCTGCAATTTCGCCAGCGTATAGTTTGTCGTGTGGCACGCATAGCCGACACCGCCGCAGTCGATGACCGCAAGATTTGCGTCGACGAGGGCCAGAATTCCACTCAAATAATAAAACATATGCCCCTCTCCTATCCGAGATACCCTTTCTGATGCAGCAGCGACGTGGACGAGCGCGCGTGGCAGAGCGCAATGGCAATCGCGTCCGCCGCATCATCCGGCCTGGCCACCTTCTCCATGTGCAAAAGCCGCCGCGTCATATCCATCACCTGGTGCTTTTGTGCGCCGCCGTAGCCGACGACGGCCTGTTTGACCTGATTTGGCGTATATTCAAAGAGCGGCACGCCCGATTTCTGGATTGCCAGCAAAATGACGCCCCGCCCATGGCTCACGCCGATGCCGGTCGTCACGTTGTTGCCCCAAAACAGTTCCTCGACCGCAACGGCCTCCGGCTTCACGGTCTCCAGCAGCTGCGCCATATCGTCATAGAGCATCTCGAGCCGCTGTGGAAATGTCAGCGTCGTCGGCGTCGTGATCGTGCCGTAGTTGAGCAGTTTCAGAGCGCCCCGGTCAGAGAAGACCACGGCAAAGCCCGTCGTTGCGTAGCCCGGATCGATTCCCAGAATGATCATTCAGAATCTCCCAAACGCCAGCCAATAGCAGGTCCCGAGGAACGCGAAGAGCACCACGCCTGCCAGAATCCAGGCCATCACCCTGTGAAACCTGGGCCGCGGCGTGTAGTGCGGCTTTTCCTCCTGCTCCTGCGCGCTGGTATAGTCCAACCGCTCCGTTGAATGCTCTTCCCGCATGTCCATCCCTCATTTTTTCACATACTTTATTGATTATATCATAAATTCCAACAAATGAACAGCAAAACTTTTCCCCGCCACAAGCCTGCCGCCTCAGCCGCCCATATCGCCGTCCTGCGCGCCTTCCCCATCAATGGCCGGGCCGCACATCGAAAGAAAAGGCCCCGGCGCAGCCGGGGCCTCCAAAAACACGTTTTTCCTATGCCGCACGGTTCCGCTGAGGCCTTCCTGGGGTGTGTTGAAATACGTCGGTATTTCTGCGAAAAAATGTCTTGCTCAACGCAAAAATCCCTCGCTGCCGGTCACATCGTGAGTTGGAAGAATACACCCTGGCCGGCCTGCGCCATGCCTGTTTTTGATTATCCAAGAAGCAGCGCTTCCAATTCTGCTGCCGTATTCAGCAGCGCATCTGCGCCATGCTCCGCGAGCACCTCCCGCGGCCGGTAGCCCCAGCACGCCCCAAGCGCCCAAAAGCCCATCTTCGACGCAAACTCCATGTCCGTGTCTCCATCGCCGACGAAGGCCACCTGACCGGGCTCCAGCCCGAGCTCCTGCAAAAGCAGTCCGCCCGCATCGGTTGCAGGCTTGAGCGGCCGGATGCCATTGTTGCCCCAGATGAAGCGGAACGGAACATCCGGAAAATAGTGCGCCATGACGCGCTTGGCTGTCGCCTCGGTCTTGTTCGTCACCATCCCGAGCGCAATCCCCCGCGCCGCCAGTCCACGCAGCAGCGCCGGAACGCCGGCGTAGACCCGTGTCAGCCCGGTGCAGTGTTCGCGGTAATAGTCCCGGCCATAGTCGCGCAGCGCCTCCACCGTCGCCTCATCCGTCCCCGCGGGGGCCGCCCGGCGATAGAGCATCAGCAGCCCGTTGCCGATCATGGTCTGATAGGCCTCCAGCGGATGCTGCGGAAGGCCGAAATGCGCCAGCGTCATATTCGCCGCCGTCCCGAGATCGCGCACCGTGTCCAGCAGCGTCCCATCGAGGTCAAATACCACCGCCCGGACATTCTCCCGTGCAAAGCCCGTCATTCTCTCTGTCAAAATTTCCATGCTGTTTCCCCATATCCAGATCCGCCCCCGCCGCAGTGGATAGCCCCCTCATCATAGAGGTGGGAATCGCCACGGGGGATTTTGGGGGGAGAAATTTTTTCAAACTCCCCCAGACCTCACTTTGCTCGGCCAGCCCCTCTTCGTAGAGGGGGCCTTTGGGCTGCCATTGCCCGCCAGGATTTATCCTTTTTTACCCACGACCTGCACAATGCGTGCGATCGCCACGCTGAGCGCTGCGTTGACACCGAACTCCACCAGGAAGTTCACGCCCGTCAGCACCACAAATACATAATAAACCAGGTTTGTTCCACCGGCCCAGGCCTCCAGCGAAGGACGCAGCACCGTCGTCATCGCAAGCAAAAACAGGCCCGTGTTGACAACCGGCGCGCTCATGGCTGCAAGCACGCACCCCAGCGTCTGATTTTTCTGAAGCGCACGGTAGACCAGTCCTGCCGCCCAACCGGCGGCCGTCGCCTTTACGAGGCACGTTGCAATCGTCCAGAACGCATTTGCCTGAATCAGCGCCTGCGTACCGGTATCAGCACCCGTCAGTCCGGCGACCGCCGTGACCAGACCAAAAATCGCGCCAAGCCCTGCGCCGGCACCCGGCCCATAGAGCACCGCGCCGATCACAATCGGCACCAGTGTCAGCGTGATCGGGATCGGCCCGATCTTGATTCCGCTTGCCACGGTCTGCAGAACCACCACCAGTGCCGCCAGCAGCGCCAGCGCCACCAGCTTTTTGACATTTTCGTGTTTCATTTGTGTTTACCTCCAGTTCTCGCTCCGGCTTACCCGGATGCAATACTTGGGAACGCCGGGCAGATCCTCCGGCCGCTCCATATGATGTACCTGTCCGCGCCTTGGTGCGCGCTCAGGGGATCTCCTCTTCCACCGGCGGATTGAGCTCCACGCCGTTTTTCATGGCCTCCCACTGCTCTTTTGTCACCAGCAGCTGCCTGGGCTTTGAGCCTTCAAACCCACCGACGATCCCGCGCTCTTCCATCTCGTCCATGATGCGCGCCGCGCGGGCATAGCCCAGCTTCAGCCGCCGCTGGAGCATCGAGACGGACGCCTGCCCGGTCTCCAGGATGACATCGACCGCCGCAGGCAGCATCTCGTCGCCCTCGCTCTCGTCGCCCGGCTGCGCAGCCGGTGCGGACGCCGCGGTGCCTGCGCCGCCCTTGCCGCTCTCGGCAGCCTTTCGCTCGATCTCCTCCATCACCGACGCAGAATAGTCGGCCGCGTTCGTCTGCTTGACAAATGTTACAACCTCCTGCACCTCATCATCCGTGATAAAGCAGCCCTGCACGCGCTTTGGCTTGCCCTGTCCGAGCGGCGCATAGAGCATATCGCCCTTGCCGACGAGCTTTTCTGCGCCCGCTGTATCGAGGATGATGCGCGACTCCATCGCAGACGCCACTGCAAACGCAATGCGCGAGGGGATATTGGCCTTCATCAGACCCGTGATAACATCGGACGACGGCCGCTGCGTCGCGATGACGAGGTGAATGCCCGCGGCACGGCCCATCTGGGCCACGCGGCAGATCGACTCTTCGACTTCCTTGGCCGCCACGAGCATGAGGTCGGCCAGCTCGTCGATGACAACGATGATCTGCGGCATTTTTTCGAATTCCTCGCTTCCCGCCGCAACCTTATTAAACGAATCCAGATCCCGCACGCCCGCATCCGCCATCAGCCGGTAACGGCGCATCATCTCCGTCACCGCCCACTGCAGCGCGCCGGCCGCCTTCTTCGGGTCGGTCACAACGGGGATGAGCAGGTGCGGAACGCCGTTGTAAATGCCGAGCTCCACCATCTTCGGGTCTACCATGATGAGCTTGACCTCGTCCGGCTTCGCCTTGTAGAGCAGCGAGATAATGAGGGAGTTCATACAGACCGACTTGCCGGAGCCCGTCGTGCCTGCGATCAGCATATGCGGCAGTTTTGCAATATCGCCGATGATGCGGTTGCCGCCGATATCCTTGCCGACGGCGAACGAAATCTTTGACTTGCTCTTGCGGAACTCGTCCGAGTCGATGACATCCCGCGCCAGCACCGTAGTCACCAGCTTGTTCGGCACCTCGATGCCCACCACCGAAATTTTATCCGGGATGGCCGCAATGCGCACGCCCGACGCCCCGAGCGCCAGCGCGATGTCGTCCGCCAGATTCGTCACCTTCGAGAGCTTTGTCCCGCGGCTCAGCTCCAGCTCATAGCGCGTAACCGACGGCCCGCGCGTCACGTTAATGATGTTGGCCTCGATGTTGAAGCTCTGCAGCGTGTCGGCCAGGCGCTCGGCGTTCTGACGCATCTCCTGCGTACCGTCCGCCGCCGCACCCGTCGAAGGGTGCAGCAGGCTCACCGGCGGATACCGGTATTCCGGCGGCGCCGGTGCCCTCTGAATCTGGGCCTCAATCTGCGCGGCCTCCTGCCGGACGTCCTCACGCTTGACCTTCTCGTCCTCCGGCTGCAGCAAGGGCGGCAGCACTTCTGCGGCCTTCTCCGGTTGCACCTGTGCTTCCGGCGTCGGAAGTATCAGCGGTGGGAGTTCCTCCGCCGGGTCTTCCTGAATCTGCTCCGGCTCCTCGGACAGGGTCGGGAGCTTCTCCGGCTCCGCGTCCAGCACGAGCGGCGGAAGCTGATGCGGAAGTTGCTCTTTTTTCTGCATATCCACAATCAGACCGTCAAATTTTGCGCGTGGGCTTTCCTGCTCCGCCGCCGTTTCCGGCCTGCTCACACCCTTCCTCTCCTGCGTCGCGGCGGAATGCCCTGTCAGTGCCCCTGGCAGATCGTCCGTCAAATCATCCGCTGCCGCACGGCGCGCGTTTTTCCGGTCCTGCTCAATAAACTCGTCCGGCCGAACAACCTCCCGGCGCTTTTTCTTTCCCTCTGCCACCGGCAGCGGTGGCTCGTCAACCGGCAGATCAAAGTCCGACGCTCTCGCGCGCCTGCGCTCCACCTGCTCGATGTGTTTTTCTGCAACATGATTCACGATCCGTTCGGCCGGATCGGCATGCTCACGCTTGGGGGGCCCGTATTCCAGCTTCGGACGATTTTTGATCGCCAGAATAATGCCCTTTACCGTCATGTTCAGGCTTGTGATCAGCGAGAGCAAAAAGCCCGCAATACAGACGATCACCGCCCCGACTTTGCTCACCACAAGCTCCAGCAACAGCGCCAGTCCCCCGGCGATCACGCCGCCGGACGTTCCGGCAATACCGCCGTCCCAGAGGTTCTCCAGCACATTTCCGCTCCACTCCACGCTGCTCTTTCCCACAAGCTGCACCAGCGCCCCGATGAGCACCGCCACGCAAAAACTGCATACCACGCGCAGCGCCACCGGCCGCCCATCGTGGAGCAGCAAGATGAGGAAGCCCATCAAAAACGCGAACGGCAGGATATAAAATCCCGCCCCAATCAGCCCCTTGCAGAGCGTGGTCAGCACATCCAGAAACGCCGCGTGGATCTGAAAGCAGGCCAGAATCGTGAACACCGCCAGCAGCAGGCAGACCACCGCGCCGACCTCTCTCCGAATCGGTTTTCCCTGCGGCTTTTGGGCCGCGGCCTTCTTCCGGCTCTTTGCGGCTGTTGATTTTTTTGTTTGCTTTTGCGCCATGGATCTCTTCTCCTCAAACGGTCAGGGACAGGATCAGCGTCACCAATCCCGCGCCCCAGCAATAGTACGCGAATCCGCCGAATTTTCCGCGCTGCACGATCATGCGCAGCAGATAAATCGCAAAATAGCCCGACACGAACGCGACGACCACGCCCACAAGGTACTTCGGCACCATCGACCAGTCCACGCCCGCCGCAAATGCCTTCACCAGCGACACCAGATTCGCGCCGATGACAGCCGGAATGGACAGTAAAAACGAAAATTTCACGGCAAAATTCCGGTCAAACCCACGCAGCAGTCCCGCAGAAATCGTTGTCCCGCTGCGGGACAGCCCCGGCACCACAGCCACGGCCTGCGCCAGCCCAACCATGACCGCGTCGCCCAACGTGGCTCCACGTTCAGACTTATTGCCATGCCCCATCCGGTCAGCCGCAAACAGCAGCACGCCCGTCATCAGGAAGGCAAAGCCAATAAAAAATGTATTCTGATACAGACTTTCCACATAGTTGCTCAAAACTGCAGCAAATGCCAGCGGAACAGTTGCCACAATCAAAAACCAAATCAGCCGCCGCTTCACGCCGTCCGGCTTTTCGCCGCGCCGCGTCTTTTTCAGATGCACCATTCGCAGCCCCTCGCCCCAAAGTGCGCGGATCTCCGCCCAATAGGCCAGAAAAACGGCCGCAAGTGTCCCCAAATGGAGCAGAACGTCAAACAGCAGGTGATTTTCCATATCGCCGATGGCGAGAAAATTTTGCAGCGCCGCCAGATGGCCGGAGCTGGAGATGGGTAAAAATTCCGCGACCCCCTGCACAAGCCCAAGCAGGATCGCCTGTCCGTAGGTCATATGCAAACCTCCGATCTGCGGCGCAAGCTTCCCCGCGCCCATAGTCACATACTGTTTTATATTAACACAGATCGAAGAATATTTCCACTCTTTTTGTGTCCGCCGCGACGGGGACGGCGGGAATGTCCGCCCAAAGGCCCCCTCTACCAAGAGGGGGCTGTCGCCGAAGGTGACTGGGGGAGGATCCCCGCCGCAGCGGACAAAGCCTCCCCTGAAAGGGGAGGTGGCATTTGCGAGCATCGCGAGCAAATGACGGAGAGGTTGTCCAAACCGTTACGTTCAAACCTCTCAGGCGCTGCGCGCCAAATGCCTGCGGGCATTCCGGGGCGCAGCTCTGACATGCCACCGGCATGTCATTCACTCCTGCGCCCCCGCTTCGCGGCCCCTTTCATAAGGGGAGCCTTTGGCGGGCGACCATCGGCCGCCAGCAGGGCCGATGAGGGCATCGGCCCCTACAGACTGCGGAACAGGATCGGATGGCGCGAAAGGGCCGGACGCCCCTGCGCCCGGCCCTGTGCATCACTTTTTCCGCTTCTCCTTCGCGATCTGCCGGTGCAGCCACGAAAATGCGTCGGACAAACTCCCCAGCTGATCCATCAGCCCGGACTCGACCGTCTCCGGCCCGTAGACCACCGTGCCCACATCGGTCGCGATCTCGTCCGTCGCCATCATATAGTCGAGGAACCGCTGCTTTGAGATTTTCGAATGCCTCGTCACAAAGCTGACGATCTGCTCCTGGATGCGGTTAAAATACTGATAGGTCTGCGGCGCGCCGACGACGAGCCCCGTCATCCGCACCGGATGCACCGTCATCGACGCCGTGGGGACGATCATGCTCCGCCGCGCCGAGACGGCCAGCGGGATCCCGATCGAATGCCCGCCGCCCAGCACCAGCGACACTGTCGGCTTCTTCATCCCGGCAATGAGCTCCGCAATCGCCAGCCCCGCCTCGATGTCGCCGCCCACGGTATTCAGCAAGATGAGCAGCCCGTCGATCTCCTCGCTCTCCTCCACGGAGGCGAGCAGCGGCAGCACATGCTCGTATTTTGTCGTCTTTACATTCTCCGGCAGCGCCTGATGTCCCTCGATCTGCCCGACGATGGTCAACGTGTAGATGCTGCCCCGACTGGTGCTTGTCGTCGCCGCGCCGAGATCGACGAGCTGCTCGGTCTGTTGATTTTTTTGTGGTTTCTTCTGCGTTTCTTCTGCCATGTTCTCGCCCTCCCCAAATGTTCGGGCTTAGCATGGACAAAACCGGCAAAAATTATTCCGGCAGCTTGCAGACGTCGACCCACTCGTCGAACTTCGAATACTCTTCCAGCTCCGGGATCGTCAGTTCAATCGCGCTGTTGCCGCTCCCGCACGCGGGAAACACCGTCTCAAACCGCCGCAGCGACTCATCCAGATAGACGCGCACGCCCTCCTTCACCGCGAACGGGCACACGCCGCCCACGGCGTGTCCGATGTATTCCGGCACATCGTCATGCGCAAGCATCTTCGCCTTCGTGCCGAATTTTGCCTTGTATTTTTTGTTGTCGATCTTCGCGTCGCCCGCTGTCACGATCAGGATGCAGCCGTCTCCCAGCAAAAACGACAGCGTCTTTGCAATCCGTGCGCCCTCGACACCGACGGCCTGCGCCGCCAGCTCGACTGTCGCGCTTGACGCGTCAAACTCCATGATCCGCTCCGCAATGCCGCGCGTCTGGAAATAACTCCTCACCTTTTCAATGGACATTCTGTACTGCCTCCGCGGTAAATATCAGACGTATTATAGCAAATCCCGGCAGGACTTGCAACCGGACGCAAAAGACGCTATAATGTCCCCGAAAGAAGGGATTCCCATGACCAGAACCAATGTCATGCGCCTGTTGGACGCAGCCAAGATTCATTACCGCACAGCGGAATACGCCTTTGACGAAAACGACCTCTCCGGCCTCCATGCGGCGGAGGGCATCGGCATGCCGCCCGAGCAGATCTTCAAGACGCTCGTTGCCCACGGCGACCGCTGCGGCTATGCCGTCTTCTGCATCCCCGTCTGCTGTGAACTGGACCTTAAAAAGGCCGCAAAAGCTGCCGGTGATAAGAAAATCGAGCTGATCCACGTCAAGGACCTGCTGGCCACAACGGGCTATATCCGCGGCGGCTGCAGCCCCATCGGCATGAAAAAGCCGTTTCCGACCTACCTCGACGAAACGGCCCAGCTCTACGACGAGATCGGCGTCTCCGCCGGGCAGCGCGGCTGCCAGCTTCTGCTCGCACCAGACGATCTCATTCATTATGTAAACTGTACAGTCTGTGATCTCACCGAATAGAAAGGAATTTTACCATGGAATTTGATTATCGTACCAAAGGCACCTGCTCCAGCAGGATCCATGTGGAGCTTGACGGCCGCAAGGTCAAAAATGTGGTCTTCACCGGCGGCTGCAATGGCAACCTGCAAGGCATCAGCCGCCTGGTCGAGGGCATGGACATCGACGATGTCATCGCGCGCGTGCGCGGCATCCGCTGCGGCATGAAGCCCACATCCTGTCCCGACCAACTGGCCCAGGCGCTGGAGGCAGCCAAGGCCGAGCTGGACTAAGCGCCCAAAGGGCAGCCGCCGGGATCCGCCGGCGGCTGCCCCTTCCTTCTCTCCGCCGACCCGCATTTCCATGAATCCGGAGCTGACCGGAATAACAAAATCCCCCGCACCTTGGGGTGCGGGGGATTTTGTTATTCTGCCGTCTTACTCTCCACAAACGCCAGATTCAAATCGACCGGCCCGTCCACACCGGACAGCATCCCGTCGTTTGCATACTGCCACACATCAAAATGATACGGAAAACTCGGCGACAGCGCATATTCCGCCAGCCACAGCTCATAATCCTGCAGCTCCCGCAGATCAAACTCCTCATAGCCGAACCGCTGATTGAAGTATACACCCGCGCGATAGCCGTTCAGCTCCACACGCTTGCAAAACGCCACCGCGCATGCCGTCAGTGTCACCGAATCCATACCGTCCGTCCGTGCCTCGGCCTCGATATCCTCCCAGTCGAAGAAAATCGGATAATCCAGCTCCGCGCCATCCAGCAAATTCAGCACGAATTCGGCCTCCTCCACAGCCTCGGCCTTGTCCAAAGCCTGTGAGAAGAAGTACACCCCGACCTTCAGCCCCGCATCCTTCGCCGCCGCGAGGTTCGTCAAAAACGTCTCGTCCTCCTGAATGGCCCCTTCGGTATATCCGCGGTAGCCCGCGCGCAAAATCGCGAAATCCACGCCTGCCGCCTTCACGGCCTCCCAGTCGACGCTCTGCTGGTGCGACGAGATGTCCACGCCGACCTCGCTGTCCAGCGTCCCATCGCCGTAACGCAAAAATCCGTTCTCCTTATAAAAGCCCGCCGCATCATAGCTATTTCTCGCCACGCCCGCGAACCGGTCTTCCACCGTCGGCTCTTCCACCGCTGGACTGTCCGCCTGCACGTCCTGTTCGCTGCTCCCGATGTTGCGGTTACCGTAATTTGTCAGCTTCCGCACCACTGTCGCAACGCCCCAAACCAGCGCCGCCACCGCCAACGCACACACCAAAAGCGTGATGAGCTGCTGCCGTTTTCTCTTTCTCCGCCGTTCCTCGCGCATTCTTTTGTTTCCTTTCAGGGGCCGCGCCGACTCGCAGCACAACCCAAACCAATGTTATAGTGATTCTAGCACATTTTTCCCCATTCGCCAAGCGCGCCGCTTTTTTCAAATTTCCTTGCGTAATTCGTACTTTTGATGTATAATAGTGCAAAATCGCCGGTCGATTTCCTGTTTTCCCTGAAAAACCGGATTTTTTCTTCGCCCGTCTGTTACATTTTTCCGCATTTCGTAACAAATAATTTACATTTTCCCAAGGAGGCGCTGCATGCCCCAGACCGAATTTAATCAACAGGAGCAGCTCGCCGAGGCGCGCCGCCTGCGGCGGCTGGAGCAGCGCAAGCGCCAGCGTGTGCAGATCCGCCTTGTGCTCTTCGTCCTGCTCATCATTGCGGTGCTCTCGGCCGTGCTGATCTTCCGCTCCTGCCGCGCGGACAAGTCCGTCCAAATGCCCTCCGCGCCCAAAACCGCAGCCAGCCAGATCACCACAGAACCGGATGTCACCATCACCGTCGCCGCCGTCGGCGATATCATGATCGACGACGATCTCCTTGCCGCCGCCCTGCAGGAGGACGGCACCTACGATTTTTCGCGCAGCTTTGCCGCCGTCGCGGGCATGACCAGCTCCGCCGATCTCTCGCTCGGCAACCTCGAGCTGAATTTTGCGGGCGAACCCTACGGCTCTGCCACCGGCAGCGCGCCGGAGGCGCTGGCCATGGCCCTCGCGGGCGTCGGCTTCGACGTCCTGCAGACGGCGAACTCCGCCTCCATCCAAAACGGCCTGACCGGCCTGCAGAGCACCATTCAATCCCTAAACGCCACCGGCATCGAGCACGTCGGCACCTATGCCTCCGCCGCAGAAAAAGACGTCAACGAGGGCGTCCTGCTCCGCAATGTCTCCGGCCTCAAGGTTGCCATTCTCGGCTACACCAAAGGTCTCGGCGGCCTCAGCCTGCCGCACGGCTCCGAGTATGCGGTCGACCTCCTCTATACCGACTACGCAACCGATTTTGATAAGATCGCGGCAGAGGCCATCGATCGTTCGCTTGAAGCGGCCCGTGCCCTCCAGCCGGACGTCATCATCGCCATGCTCCACTGGGGCAGCGAGTCCGACCGCACCGTGACAAGCTCTCAAGAGCGCATCGCAAATCTGCTCTTTGCGGGCGGTGTTGACGCCATCATCGGTACTCATTCTCATATTGTCGGCCCGATGGAGACCCGCTCCGTCACCACCGACGCGGGCAAGGAAAAGACCTGTTTTGTCGCCTACAGTCTCGGCAATTTCTATTCCACGATGGACTCCTCCGTCGCCACAAACTGCCGCGACGGTGTCGTGCTGAACCTCTCGTTTACAAAAAACGGTGAGACCGGCGATACCTCTCTCACCGGTGTCAGCTATACTCCAACCTATTTTGCCGACCACGGCGAGGGTGAGGCCCCGCGCTACGAAATTCTCCCCGTGCGCACCGCCATTACCACAAACCTCTTCCCCTCCCTCAACCAAACCATGACTGACACCATCGCCCACCTGCGCACCTATACGCAGTCCGATTTCGACTCCGGCAAATAAACCAATGTCCCCCTCTTCCGAGGGGGACATTTTCGCGTTCCGGCATACCAAAAAGCCCCTTGCAGGGGGAGGCCTTGGGACAAGACGCAGCCCGGGAGATCTCCGGAAGGCTCACAGGATTGCCGTACCAGTGACGTCAGTCGCTTATTTTGCAATCATGTTTCTGTTTTAGGGCCGCGGCGGCGGAATTTCTCCCCCAGTCTGCGCAGAGCGCAGACAGCCCCCTCTTGCGGAGGGGGTCCTTGGATGCGAAGGAAGATTCGAGGATTCCCTCCCCGCTCCGCTCCAGTGTGCGCCCTGGGGCACCTCCCCCCGGGGAGGCTTTCTCGGCGCGGAGCCGGACGCCTGAAGCCACAAAAAAGAGACGCCGCAATGGCGTCTCTTTTTTGTACGAATCAAACTTTTTCCTTGACCTTGGCAGCCTTGCCGAGACGGTTGCGCAGGTAGTAGAGCTTCGCTCTGCGAACCTTGCCGTGACGGACGGTTTCCACGTCGACGACGTTGGGTGCATGCACCGGGAAAACCTTCTCGCAGCCGACACCGTAGGAAATACGGCGAACGGTGATGGATTCTTCAATGCCGCCGTGCTTCTTGGCGATGATGGTGCCCTCGAAAATCTGGATTCTCTCGCGGGAACCTTCCTTAATTTTGACATGAACACGAACCGTATCACCGACGTTCATTTCCGGCAGTTCTTTCTTCATGTACTGGCTGGTCAGAGCCTTCATCAGATCCATAACTTGTGTCCTCCTTCAAATTAAGGTGTTCATGCCGCAGGAAATGCCGCTGCGCCGTAGCGCCGGCTGCGACAGAGGACCATCCTTTCACAGACCAGATTAGTTTACCACAGTCTTTTGACAAAATCAAGGATTATTTTCGAATTTTTGCTGGACTTTCAAGATTTCTTTGTACCGAGCGCCTTCATCACCAGCGGCCCGACCAGCAGGGCCAGCGCGCCGCCGATCAGCGCCGTGATCAACTGCGGCCAGGTGAAAGATGCCGTAACCACTGCATATTTTGCCTGCGGCACGACATTCGGCGCCACGAGCTTGACAAGCACGAGATAGAGCGCCAGGAATTTCAATGCCGCGCCCAGCACCATCGAGATGATCGCCGCCAGCACCTTCTTTTTCAGTAAAAACGCACGCACCAGCCCCCCAAAGGCCAACGCATACACCGCGTTACCCAGCGCCACGCACGGCACCAGCGCAATAAACGCCGGCCCAATCCCCAGTAAATACGCGCAAAACGGTGACACGACCGCCACCGCCACCCCTGACCACAGCCCGCCGATCAGCGCGGCCATCGCAATGACGAGGTTGACGCATGAGCCCGTAACCAGCTGTCCCAAGCTCTTGGTTGCAAATTGCAGGCAGAGCAGCAGCGCCAGACAAATGGCCGTCCGTGCAATCCAGCTTGTTTTTTTCATTGTTCTTCCCTCCGAGTCTTGTAATCTTCTGTTATTATAGTTATACTATTCATAAATTACGTTGCAACCGCAACAAAGGAGGATTCCAGAGATGTTTTTGAAGACAGATCTTCAAATTCTGGCGTCGACACAGCTGTTTTCCGGTTTTTCGCCCGAGGCGCTCGGTCTGCTTTTGTCCACGCTCGGGTCATCCGTCACGGAGCTGCCATGCGGCGCCGTACTCTGGAGGATGGAGGACCGGGTCGACCGGGCAGGCATCGTCCTGAGCGGCCGCATCGAGGCCTGGCATTATACTGCCGCAGGACAGGCCGATCTCGTTGCCATACACACGGCGGGCGGCCTGTTTGGCGATGTGCTCATGTCGGCAAAGACCGTAGGCAGCCCTGTGGAACTGCGGACGGCGGCAGAGAGCCGCATCTTTTTCCTCTCGCTCTCCCGGCTGCTTGCGCGCTGCGCGGCGGGCAGCGACGCATCCTGCGTACGGCTGCTTGGAAACTTGCTGTGTGAGGTGTCCGAGAAATACTGGCAGCTTCAGCGCCGCATCCGCTGTCTCTCCATCCCAGACGGCCGCCGCCGGCTTGCCTGCTTTCTCAGCCTGCAGGATGCCACAGACTTCACCCTTCCCCTGACCCGCGAACAGATGGCCCGCCAGCTCGGCATGAACCGCTGCGCGCTCTCGCGCCTGCTCGGCCAGCTCCGGGACGAAGGCCTCCTCCGCTGGAACCGTTCGCACTTTGTGATCCTACAGCCCGCCGCTCTCCAATCCCTTGCCGACGATGCCTGACCCAAAAGGCGCCTTCCACCAGTCTGCGCGCAAAAGTCCCCCTCTATCAAGAGGGGGACTTTCCATATAATTCACACAAACGTGATCTCTTCCTCATAAAGCTTTCCCGTGCGATGGTAGCCCTGCGGCCGGTATGTAATCGACCCGATGGCCGGCTTCGGCTCGCCAAAGCGCGGATTGTAGCCAAACAGATTGACATACCGCTCCAGATCGGCACATTCGGCCTCCATCGCCTCCAGCAGTTCCAGCGTCGCCGTCGCGTCGTCAATGGCCCGGTGCGTGTTCTGCGTCTGCAGCCGGTAGGCCTCGACGGCATTCGCCAGCTTGTGCGGGTAGGGCCGTCGATCCTTGTAAACCGTCATCGCGTCGAGCATTTTCACGCCCCGCAGCGCATCCGCCAGCCCGTGCTTTTGCAGAAAATAGTAGAGGAAGCAGAGGTCGAACTGCGCATTGTACGCCACGATCAGCGTCCGCCCCGCGCGGAGCATCTCCGCAAACCGCGCCGCCACGACCGGCTTTTCCACCCCGTCGTCCGTCAGCATCTGTTCCGTGATCCCCGTCAGATTCGTGATCATCGCGGGCAGATGTCTGCCCGGCGAGAGGCGGATAAACTCATCCATCTCCTCCCGGCAAAGCGCGCCGCCTTCCTGCGTCAGCTGCAGCACGGCTAACTCGATGATCTCATCCGTACGGCAGTTGATGCCCGTTGTCTCCGTGTCGAGCACGAGCAGGCTGTCAAATTGTGAAAACAGCGTCTCCAGCATGCTCAGTCCTCGCGCCGCAGCTCGTCCAGCAGCTCTGCAACCTGCTCCGGCGTATAGTCGTAGATGTGGTCGCAGAACTGGCAATCGATGTGGATCGTCTCACCCTCGTCGACAATGTCTTGAAGTTCTTTTTCCCCGAGGCTGATGAGCGTCCGCGTCACGCGCTCGCGGCTGCAATAGCAGCGGTATTCCACCGGCGTCCGCTCCAGAATTTCCAGCTCAAACGCCCCGAGCACCGTGTGCAAAATCGCCGTGCCCGGCAAACCATCCTCCATCATCTCCGTGACGTTGCCCGCCGCGCAAATCCCGGCCTCGATCTTGTCGATCACCTCATCCGGGGCCCCGGGCAGCAGCTGTACAAGGTATCCGCCCGCGCACTTGACCGACTGATCCGTGTCCACCAAAACGCCCAGCGCACACGCCGTCGGCGTCTGCTCGCTGCGCGCGAAATAGTCCGTGATGTCCTCTGCAATCTCGCCGGTCACGAGCTGCACACTTCCGACGTACGGCTCCTTCATCCGCAGATCACGGATGACCGTCAGCGTCCCGTCCGTGCCGACCGCCGCACCCACGTCGAGCTTGCCGCGGTGCTTTTCCATCAGGCTGATCTGCGGATTTTCCACCCAGCCGCGCACGTTGCCCTCCGCGTCCGCCACGGCCAGCAGCGTCCCGAGTGGCCCGCCGCCCTTGACCTGCAGCGTAATGGAGCCGTCTTCAATCTTCTGCATATTACCCATCATCGACGCCGCGCTGAGCAGCCGTCCCAGCGCCGCCGTCGCGGTGGGGAGCGTCTTATGGATCTGTCTTGCGCGCTCCACGATCCCGGTCGAAGTGATGGCCACTGCCTTCACCCAGCCGTCTTTCGTCATGGCGCGAACCAATTCATCTTTCATCCTAATTCCTTTCTGGCCGCGATGTAACTGCGCAGCTCATCATCCTTCGGTGCGCGGCACTTCCGGTCACCAAAGACGTCAATTTTGGAAAAACCGGCCCCGCGGAGCCATTCCACCAGCTCTTCCGGTGTATAAGCATACTCAATATGCTCCTCGAACGACCGCGTCCAAAGCTCGCCGCTCCGCTGGAATAAATCCATGCCATAATAGCAGAGGCGGCGCTTTTCGTCAAATTCGGTTCTCCACACGCAGTAGCTGTCCTCCGTCTCATCGAGGAAAGTCTGTCCAGCCAAGCTGCGCAGCTTATAGGGCGTGTTGATGTCAAAGAGAAACAACCCGCCCGGCGTCAGGGTCTCATACACCCGCCGAAATGTCTTCTGCACATCCACAGGGCGCGTCACATAATTGAGGCTGTCCAGCGCGCAGATCACACTGTCTGCCTGCTCCGGCAACCGCAGCCGCTGCATCGCCTGGCAGATAAAAAACGGTCGGTTTTCCGCCAGATGCGAACACTTTTCGTCCGCCACCGCCAGCATCTCCTCCGAAAGATCCGCACCGATCACACGATACCCGCGCTCTGCCAGAAGCACAGAGAGGGAGCCGGTGCCGCAGGCCAGATCCAGCACCGATTCGGGCCGGAGCCGATAGCGCCTGAGCAGCGTCTCCCAGAATTGCAGTATTTTTTCGTAAGGGATGTCGTAGGTCAGCGCGTCATACGACGCGGCGAGCGCCTCATAGGCGCTCACGTTTCTTCCTCTGCCATCCGCGCAAAAATCGTGCGGTAGGCATCCGTGCCGTAATTCAGGCTGCGGTTCACGCGGCTGATCGTCGCGCTCGACGCGCCGGTCTTCTCCAAAATGTCGTTGTAGATGAGCCCTTCATTGAGCAGCTTGGCCACTTCAAAGCGCTGCTCCATGGCCTTCAGTTCCCCCGCCGTGCAGAGATCGGTAAAAAAGTCATAGCACTCTTCCAGCGTCTTCAGCCGCAGAATGGCACGGTACAGCTCGCTGTCCGGATCGGAATGTTTATTTCGATTGTTCAAGGCGAAATACTCCTTTTCTTTTCTGTTCCTTCATATTAACACTTTAACGTTCGAAAGTAAAGCACCATTTGTAAAGTTTGCATGAATTCTTCCCCATCCCTCCCCGCCGCAGCGGAGAAAGCCTCCCCTCCGGGGGAGATGCCCCGGTACGCACACCATGGCGGAGAGGGCTGGGACGCGCCAAAATCTTCTTTCGCGCCAGAACATCTGCCCTTGCGCCCCCTTTCTTTTCTTTCTCCAGAGAAAGAAAAGAATCGCCGCGCCGCACGCGATCTTGATGATGGCGCCAGATTTCTGCCTGCGAATACTTCACAGCCCACAGAGCCCCAACCATCAAGCAGAAGCACCATCTCAAACTTAAAAACAGAAGCGTCATTGCGAGCCAGCCCGCAGGCTTGCCCCGCATCATACCGCGGGGTATGCCGAAATCCGCGTTCCTTACGCGCCCGGCTGGGGTGACAATCCCGTGGATCTTCCAGAGGCCCGCGGGGAGCACGCACCCCAAGGCTCCCTCTACAAGAGGAGGCCTGAGGGATCCACCCCGCCGCAGCGGACAAGGCTCCCTCCGGGGGGCTGTCACGGCAAAGCCGTGACTGAGAGGGGCCTCACAACCGACCCGCAAACAGAAGCGTTATTGCGAAGTAAGTGCGCACACTTGGAGATCTCCACCCCGCTGCAGCGGTCGTAGGGGCAATCATTGCCAGCCCGCAAAAACCAGCCGCCCTTCCAGGCGGCTGGTCTGCTTCTCAGTCCTTATTAAAGATCTTGAAGATCTCATCGATGTCATCAATATCCTCGGCAGCCTGTGCCTTGGCCTTCTCACTCGTCGCGGAGGTGTACGCACCAAGCTTGTTGGCCGGCTGCTGACGCTGCTTGTCGTCAAAGCCGGTGGCGATGACCGTGACACGCATCTCGTCTTCGAGGTTGTCGTCGAACGCCGCGCCGAAGATGATGTTTGCCTCGGGATTTGCCGCTTCCATGACAATGTTCGCCGCAGTCTCGACGTCATCGAGGGCCAGCTCGCTCGAGCCTGCCACGTTAATCAGCACGCCCGTCGCGCCGTTGATCGAGGTCTCAAGCAGCGGGCTGGAGACGGCCGCCATGGCCGCCTGCTCGGCCTTATCGCGGCCCGCAGCCGTACCAACGCCCATATGCGCGTGGCCCGCGTCCTTCATAATCGCAGACACGTCCGCGAAGTCAAGGTTGATGATGACATGCTCACTGTAGCCGACGAGCTCAGAGATCGAGCTGACCGCCTGCTTCAGCACATCGTCCGCGATGCCGAATGCGTTGGCAAACGTGATCTTCTGATCGGTAACAAATTTCAGCCGGTCGTTCGGGATGATAATCAGCGAGTCGACCTTGTCGGTCAGGTTCGCAATGCCCATCTCGGCCTGCCGCATCCGGTTCGCGCCCTCAAATTTGAACGGCTTGGTCACAACGCCGACGGTCAAAATGCCCTTGTCGTGCGCGATCTGCGCAATGATGGGGGCCGCGCCCGTGCCCGTGCCGCCGCCCATGCCGGCGGTGATGAACACCATATCGGTGCCGTCAAGCGCCTGGGAAATCACATTTTTAGATTCTTCAGCGGATTTCTGGCCGATTTCCGGCTTGGAACCCGCGCCCATGCCGCCGGTCAGCTTTTCGCCGATCTGGATCTTGTTCTCACACTTAGACTTGTTGAGATCCTGCTTATCGGTATTGACCGCGATGAATTCCACGCCGCCGACGCCGCTGGTGATCATGCGGTTGATGACGTTGTTGCCGGCGCCGCCGACGCCGATGACTTTAATATTAACTACCTTTTCCTGAAAATCTGCCATTTGACTTCCTCCTATGTATGAACCGCCCCAAATTTGGCGTTCTATCTGTCCTGATCAACGGTTTTCACTCTATTTTATACTGAAATACGTCCGCGGTCAATAGAAATCTGGAAAAAACGTCTTTTTTCTCCGTGCTTTGTGCTTTTCCTCAGACGGAGGGCTGGAAGGTGGCTTTTTTGTTCGCCGCATCCGTCAAATCGATGGTCCCGGCCTGGAAGTCGCTGAGCTCAGCAAGAATACTTGTGAGATACTGGAGCTTATAGGCCAAATCGTCCGTGCCGCCAAGCTTGATGGTATAGCGGTCGTCGTACTGCACGGTGATATCATAGTCCTTTTCCACGTTGATCACGGCCACATGCTCCAAAATTCCCGTGCCGTCGAGACCAGAGAGAACAGCAAGGGCCGCATCAAGGCGGCTTTGCTCTGCCGCTGTGACGGTCATGCCTGCCGCCGGCGCCTTTACGCTGACGCCGACAATCTGCGGCTGCCCCTCCGGCAGATCCCCTTCCACCTTTTCCAGCGCCTTGCCGCGGCTGTTGATCAGCCAGGTCGTATTGACGTCGGTCTGGACGGCAAAACTTGCTTCGCTCTCTTTAATCTGAATTACGACAGTATCCGGCAAAGATCGTACAATTCCGCGTACTTCTTCGACATAAGGAAGCGCGGCAAGGATGTTTCCAGCCGTGGTGGCCTTGTTGACCAACAGGAGATTGTCGCCCGGCTCGATGCCGGATGCCGCAATCACGCTCTCGGCAGAATAGAGGGAATTTCCCTGCACCTCAATGGTTGTCACCTTGAAAAAGATGGCCACGCCGAAGACAATCGCTGCAACTACGGCAAGCATGATCACCAGCCGCGCGGCGATGCCGCTGGACGGTCTGCGATTTTTTTCCTGCTTATTTCTTCCTGCCATGATAGGTTTTCCCCTTTTCCGCCGGTTTTATCCGGCAAAAGTTCGCACAATGTTTGCGCCGAGGGCGCGGAGTTTTTGGTCAAAATGTTCGTATCCACGGTCAATATGGGCCAAACCGCGAAGATTTGAGACGCCTTCCGCTTGCAGAGCCGCCAGGGCGAGTGCTGCGCCGCCGCGCAGGTCTTTCGCCGTAATTGCTGCGCCGTGCAGCGAACTTTTCCCGTGAATTTTTACGGAATTTCCCGTGATTTTCAGGTCTGCACCCAACTTTTGAAGCTCCGGAATATGGTGAAAGCGCTCTTCGAAGACGGTTTCCTCGATGCAGCTCTCCCCGTTCGCGCGGAGGAGCGCGGCGGTGAGAAGGGCCTGACAGTCGGTTGGGAAGCCGGGATAGGGCGCTGTTTTTACGTTGGAAAGTGCTGATATCTTCCCATTTCTGCTGATTCTTACGGTATTTTTGCCATCTGAAAGTTCGCAGCCCATCTGTTGAAGCAGGGCCGTAATTGTTTTTATATCAGATACATTCGTTCGTTTCAAGAGGACATCTCCGCCGCAGCCGGCTGTGGCGAAGAGGAAGGTTGCCGTCTCGATGCGGTCGGGTTGGACACAATATGTAGTGCCGTGGAGCGGTTTTCCGCCCAAAATATGGAGTTCTGGCGTGCCGCCGCCGGAGATTTCCGCGCCGGCAGATCGCAAAAAGTTCACAAAATCCAGGATTTCAGGCTCCATTGCGGCATTTTTCAGCACAGTTGGTTCGCCTTTGCAGCCCAGGGCGGCGAGAATGGCGTTCTCCGTGGCGCCGACGCTGGGGCGTGGAAGTTCAATCAATGTTCCGCACGGATTTTCCCAGGAAATTTCGTATTTCCCTTCGAATTTCGAACATTTCGCGCCAAGTTTTTGAAATGCCTGCAAGTGGTAATCAATGGGTCTGCGACCGAGGGGGCAGCCGCCGGGGAGCGGCATTGATGCGGCACCCGCTGCGGCTAACAGAGCGCCGGAATACAGCACGGATGAGCGCATGCGAGCGGCAAGCGCTGCGGGTATCGCCGTCTGGGTAAGCCCGGAGGCATCCACGACAAGCGTGCTGCCCGCGCGGGCGGTTTTTGCACCGAGGGTGCGCAGGATGGCGAGCGACGTTTCGACATCGGCGATGTCCGGACAGTTATGCAGAACGCAGGGGCCCCGGCAGAGCACACAGGCAGCGAGAATCGGCAGAGCCGCGTTCTTGGCCCCGCTGATGGCCGTCTCACCCCGGAGCGGCTGCGCGCCGCAGATCTTGTAGCATTGCATATGGTCTCCTCCACTTCCGGATGGTTTTCCCATCCTATGCGGAGGCGGGGACGCAGGTGTCAGGAGGGGCGGGCAAGGTCGATCGCGGTCTGATAGATGCGCTCGGCGGCATCGACTACGGCGAGATTGGCCGCGGCGGCGCGCATGGCACGGCAGCGTTCGCTGTCGGCGAGAAGCTGCTTTGCCGTTTCGTAGAGAGTGTCGCCGTCGCAGTCGGCTTCGCGGATGACAACGGCTGCGCCGTTTTTCTCGAGCACGCGGGCGTTCTTTTCCTGGTGGTTGCCCGTCACGTTCGGCGAGGGCACCATGATGCAGGGCGTGGCGGAGGCGCAGACCTCGGCAATGGTGGCCGCGCCGGCACGGCAGATGATAAGGTCGGCCGCGGCCATGACCTGCGGCATGTCATAGATATACTCGCGCAGATCGAGCATGGGGTTGGCAGAGAGGTCGACGCCCTGCTGCTTCACATAGTCCGGCATCCAGCGCCAGCCGAAGGAGCCGGTGGCATGGATGTGGTGATAGGGCGTGTGGTCATCCTGCTCGCGCTTCATAAATCGGGCGATCTTTTTATTCATCTCCCGCGCGCCGAGGCTGCCCCAGCAGGAGACGATGAGCGGCTTGCCGTCGGCCAGGCCAAGGGCGGCGCGCGCCTGCTCCCGGTTGGTATAGAGGAAGCTGGCGCGGACGGGCGTGCCGGTGACGATGACGCTGTCGGGGTTGGAATACTGGTCGCGGCTGTCCGGGAAGGAGACCATGATGCGCGTGACGTCCTTTTCGACCATGCGCGTTGTAAGGCCGGGGACGGCATTGGACTCGTGGACGGCGGTGGGCACGCGAAGCCTGCCGCCCATTTTCAGGGCTGGGAAGCTGGCGTAGCCGCCGGTGCCGACGATGACGTCCGGATGGAAGTCGCGGATGATGGCGCGCACCTTGCGCATGGAGCCGGCCATATGGAGCAGCGTGGTGAGGTTGTGCCAGACGGCCTTCGGCGCGAGGCTGCGCTGATAGTTGGAAATTTTCAGCGTTTCGAGCCGGAAGCCCTCGCGCGGGACAAGCTTATTTTCCATGCCGTCTTCCGCGCCGATGAAGAGGATCTGGCAGTCGGGATGACGCTCCTGCATGAGCTTGGCGACGGCGATGGCCGGATAGATGTGGCCGCCGGTGCCGCCGCAGGTAAAGATCACTTTCATAGGCGCTCCTTACAGCAATTTGTTGTCATTCTGGCGGGAAATGGCCAGAATGAGGCCCATTTCGAACAGCTGGATCAAAAGTGCCGTGCCGCCGTAGGAGAAGAACGGGAGGGAGATGCCGGTGGCGGGCAGGAAGTTGGTAACGACGCCGATGTTCAGGAAGACCTGGAGGGCCAGGTGCGTCGTGAGGCCGGCGGCCATCAGGGCGCCGAAGCGGTCGCGCGCGTGCATGGCGATCCAGTAGCCGCGCAGGATGAGCAGCACAAAGAGCAAGATGACGACGACGGCCCCCACAAAGCCCAGCTCTTCGCAGACGATGGGGAAAATATAGTCGTTATGCTCTTCGGGCAGGTAGAGATATTTCTGCCGTCCCTTGCCGAGGCCGAGGCCCATGAGGCCGCCGGAGCCGATGGCATAGAGGGACTGGAGGATCTGATAGCCGGTATCGGTCGGGTCGGACGCCGGATCGCGCCAGGCCGTGACGCGGTCGCCCGCGTAGCCCATGCGCGTGAGGTAGATGATGGCGAACACGGCCACAACGCCGCCGCCGAGGGCGAACCACCGCAGGTGCACGCCGCCGAGGAACATCATGACCGCACCGAGGGCGAGCATGATCAGAATACAGGAAAAATGCCGCTCGAGGGCGACGAGGCCGCCCAGCACGACAAGGATGACCGCGAAGGGCAGGATGCCGTAGCGGAAGGTCTGCATTTTTTCGCGGTAGATGGACATGAGGGAGGCGAAGGACATGACGATGGCAACCTTCGCCAGCTCGGAGGGCTGGAAGCGGATGCCGGCGACGGTGATCCAGCGCTTGGCGCCGTGTGAGGCCTCGCCGATGAAGGGGACGAGCAGGAGGAAGAAGACCGACACGCCCAGGACGATGAACGACGCGAAGCGCCACATCTGATAGTTGAGCCGGGAGATGAAGAGCATCACGCCGATGCCGAGCACCGCGAAAATGGCCTGGCGGGCAAAGTAATAGGTTGACTTGCCGGTTGCCTGATAGGCACGGGCATAGCTGGCCGAGAACATCATAATAAGGCCAATGAGAACCAGAAGGATCGTGATGGCCAGAAACGGCAGGTCGAGCAGGCCGCGCTCGTCGAGCAGGACCTTGCCATGCGGCTTTTTCGGCTGCGGGAGCTGCTCGGTTTGGTTTTCATAGATGGTGGTGACACCGGACGAGGACGGCATGGTCTCTCCCCTTTCCGTTGGTTTTTTCCGGATCAATACCGGCCCATCACGCCGAGGAAGGCCAGGACGCAGAGCAGGACGGTCACGGCGGCGAAGACGGCGACGATCTTATTTTCGCTCCAGCCGCAGAGCTCAAAGTGATGATGGATGGGCGTCATTTTAAAGATGCGCTTGCCGTGGGTCAGCTTGAAATAGGTGACCTGGAGGATGACGGAGAGCGTCTCGCAGATGTACACGAAGCCGACCAGGATGAGGATGAGCGGCATATCGAGCGCGAAGGCGAGTCCGCAGACCGCCGCGCCGAGGAAGAGCGAACCGGTGTCGCCCATGAAGACCTTGGC
>OIWS01001258.1_pt1 | contig 26671 bp, 17 predicted proteins | sample 1587611 | NCBI WGS metagenome assembly OIWS01 (sample SAMEA3888919, study PRJEB22519) | human gut metagenome | biome: human gut; feature: human-associated habitat; material: faeces | place: Denmark | collected 2010 | reverse complement strand
TGTTTACGTTCCAACCTCTCTTATTCTCCTTTGGCTGCTTTAGAGCTTTATGTTAATAAATGTAAAATTTTGAGTTTTCATTCATTTTTAACACATCCAGCCCCCTTTTTACCACTATAAAAGATCATTTTCCACCTTATTTATATATACACAGACACCTAAATCCCCAATATTTCTAAAAAACAAGGAGAAATATTTGGTGATTTCAGGAAAAAGCAGTAACTTTGCACCCTGAATTAGGTAAAGGCTATAATGGGCATGCCCTGAAGAGGGACATGAAATGATGTGAAAGCGTCCCCATAACGTCTATTTTTTAACAAATTAATAATAAATAAAAGAAAAATGAAAAAAGGTATTCATCCAGAGAACTATCGTCCTGTAGTATTTAAGGATATGTCTAACGGCGATATGTTCCTCTCTCAGTCAACATGCAAGACTAACGACACTGTAGAGTTCGAGGGCGAGACTTACCCAGTTGTTAAGATTGAAATTTCTAGCACCTCTCACCCATTCTACACAGGTAAGAGCAAGCTCGTTGATACTGCTGGTCGCGTTGACCGCTTCATGAGCCGTTACGCTAAGTTGAAGAAGTAATATATATACCTTTTTTAATAAGGATATATAATATCGAAAGATAGAAAGTGCATTCCAACGTAGTTGCATATACGTAGGAATGCACTTTTTGTGTAATTGCAAGTTAAGGAGTTAACACTTAACTCCTTAACTCCTAAACCTATCTTCTCTTATTCAACTGCTTCACGGTTCCAGCCATTGGCTTTATGGTTGCTCCACTTCCGAATGAAGTAACAGCTGATGCTGAGCGGGTAAGCTTCTTGGCATAACCGGTAGTAGAAACCTCTGAGAAATCGAATTGGATGACATCACCCTTCACCTTACCGGTACCAATCATATAACCATAGAAGGTATTATAATTCTTGCCCTTCTCGGCACCGAGATGGAAACCGTACTGGCTAGCACCTGCATCCAACACGAAGGTGGCACCACTGGCATACTTCAGGTAGATATCTCCATTGTTATCGATATACCAGGAGAATTTCAGGGTCTTCTGATCGGTAACATTTCCCTGATTATCATGAACCTCATCTATCTCCACACCACTTCCACTCAGGGCATCGCTCTGGTTTCCGCTCTGATAGAATATCATATTGGCATAAAACTCATCATAGCCTCTTGACATACCATCATCCTGAATATAGGAATACTTCACCGGACCATACCACTCACCAACCAAGGCCATCGCCTCATCGATCAGATCATCATCATGTGAGCCTTGTGAACCTTCATACCAATAATCCTGGTTCCATCCAAAGCCACCATGGTTGTAATCATCGTACCATCCATAAGGATCATCCCAATAATCATCATCCCAAGGATCATCATCACAACTGGTAAACGTAAAGGATACCGCAGCTATCGCCATCAGCATCACGAAAAGTCTCATTTTTTTCATATCGTAAGATTTTTATTTTATTGTTAATATCCGTACAGAGCTCAGACCCTTAACAGATCTGGTTCCTTGAATGATGGTGCAAAGATAAGGCAATTTTTACACCTAGCAAAGGGAAAAGAGGAATAATCTAGGGGAAAATCCCTATTATATAACAGTTTTTCCCTACAAAACCTTGTCATTCTCAAAAAAATACACTATCTTTGCATCAATATTCATGCATATTTACCAACCAAGGACTGACGAATAGAATGTCAAAAACAGATAATATGATTAAGAGAGCCATTTATAGCATACTCCTCATACTCATAGCCTCACTGCAGGTTACGGGAACCCCCTACTGCGATGTTCGCAAATTCTCCATCATCGACGGACTTGCCGCCAACACTATTTCCGACATAGCACAGACACCCGACCGCCTGATGTGGTTCAGTACCTGGAATGGAATATCCTATTATGATGGAAACTCCTTCCATACCTTCCGTGATGAGGCAGACGATATCGATCTTCTTTCCACCAACCGCTTCATGGGCATCTATGCAACAGCCAGAAACAACGTGTGGTGCATCACTGCGAACAGACGCCTCTATGCCTATGAGACCATATTGTGTACTTTCGTTCCCGTAGGTGACAACATCAATAAATTATATAACATCGACCTGCGAGTAGATAAGATTTACCCTATCAAACATGATAACACCTGGGTAACTACCAAGTCTGGCGATTATCTGATACGTATCAATGGACTCCAGAGAGAGGGAAATATTCCAAAACTCATCAAGGTAGGACAAGACGGACTCCGAAGCGGAAACGTATGGCATATCTGGGCAGACGAGAAAAATCGCGAATGGATTCTCACCGACAAGGGAACTACCATCTACCACTCTCAATTCAGCACCCCCATCCCCTTCAAATGGATAAGAGAAGTGGGCGATAATATCTTTCTTGCCACCCAAGACGGACGCCTCGCCGTATTCGATGAGAACAACAAGCTGAATATGATACCACTCCCAGCCGGAGTAACCCGCATCAATCAGCTCAAGAACACGGGCTATCAGCTCCTGATAGCTACTAACCTGGGAATGATCATCTACAATCCACGCACCTTCAAGACAGAAATTATCAATGTACAAAGTCCAAGCCAGCCCCTGGCTGAGGTGAAGAATATCTATACGGATGATTTCGGTATGGTATGGGTGTTTACGGATGGTATGGGTGTAACCCTGGTAAATCAAAAGACTTCAGCCAAGCAATGGCTGTTTGCCGACCAACAGGATCCTATGGACCGCACCACCTCCGACAATTTCTTCATCACCCAAGATGAAAACAAGACTCTATGGATTGTGCCGAATGGAGGAACCTTCAGCTACTTCGACCGCAAAGCCGGCAAACTGGTACCTTATCTCCTGAGGAGCAACTCTTCGGGCAACTACCGTGTGCCTACAATCGGAAAGCATTTTCTTTCCGATCAGGGAATCCTCTGGATAGCAGGCAGCCACGATCTTACCCAGGTAGCCTTCAAGAACCATACGTATCGCTTAAACAAACTGGAGAATGGAGAAGCAGAAGTATGTGCACTCTGCAATACTCCAGAAGGATACCATTGGACCGGTTATGCGAATGGTGTCGTGCAAGTAACTGACAGCAAGTATCAAACCGTAGGTTATCTGGCTCCAGGCGGTCAGATTGTACCTAACCAGGTGCCATTCTGTCCATATCCAGTATATTCAATCTTCTGTGATACACGGGGCAGAATGTGGATAGGAACCAAAGGCGACGGACTCTATGTCCGGTCGCATGAAGGCGTAAGCCATTACGAGCACAATCCAGCCAACAAGGCATCGTTACCGCACAACGACATTTATGATGTGGTAGCTGACCGCCATGGCAGAATATGGGTTGCCACACATGGTGGCGGACTGGCTCTTACCCAAGAAGGCGAAACAGGTCTGTTCTTCTACAACAGGAACTTTGGCTTGCCATGGCCTAAGAATAGTTTTGCCGTTATACGACGCATTTTCTGTACCCCTACAGGAGAAATTCTGGTAGGTACCACAGACGGCCTCATTACATTCGGCGATAACTTCAGGAATCCGCAACAGATCAAGTTCTATCAAACCCGCTATATTCCCAACGATACCACATCATTGGCAGCCAACGATGTCAACTTTATCATAGGGCATAGCAATGGCAAGACCTTCATCTCTCAATTAGGCGGTATTCTGGAAAGCATCGTCAACAAGAAACTGCTGCAAGACAGCTTGAAAACAAAGTATTTCAAGAACATCAACTATAATGAGGGTATCGTGCAAAGCATGATAGAAGATAACGAGGGCAACCTATGGGTGATCCGTGAGTCGAGTATCGACAAATGTAATCTGAAGACAGGAAAGACCACCATCTTCGGTCCGAACGACTTCGATTACAACATCTCCTTCACCGGGGCTCGCCCTACCCATGATCCAGCCACGAACGACATTTCCGTAGGAACCCCATTCGGATGGCTGACCTTCAATCCAGCAACCCTGAAGAAGAGTCAATACCAGGCTCATATCATCTTCACTTCGCTGCACTTTACCGGCGAAAGCGAGTCTATCCCTATCTTGCATAGCAAGAAGATCGTGATTCCAGCCAACAAGCGAAACCTGACCATCAGCTTCGCTTCGCTCGACTATTCACGTAAGTATCAGGTGAAATACCGCTATCGCCTGGAGGGACAGACTCCTCCAGGAAAATGGATTGACAATGGTAGCAGCAATACTATCGGCTTCAACCGAATCTCACAGGGAGACTATATTCTCAAGGTATCAGCCACCAACTCCCATGGTGTATGGAGCAAGTACATTGCAGAAATTCCTATCGAGGTACGTCCTACTTTCTGGGAAAGTGTCTGGGGCAGACTCACCCTGCTGCTATTGCTCGCTGCGGTAGTGGCAAGTATATTCTACTCCTATAACAGGAAGCAGCGTGAAAAGCTGGAGCACGAAATGAGTCTGATGAAGAACGACTTCTTCAGCGATGCCAGTCATAAGTTGCGCACCCCGCTGACCCTGATTGGCGGACCACTGAAACACGTTCTGGACACCGAGCATGGTATCACCCGAAACAGTAGGGAAATGCTCGTCATTGCCCTGAAGAACTCAAGAGAAATGCTGAATATGCTCAACAAGGTACTGAGATTCGACGAGAATGCCAACTTCCTGGTCAACGGCGGACTCAACGAAAACGTCAATGAGGAAGGCAATGAGATGGAAAAAGTTGAAGGCGAAATAGACGACACCACCGTATCCAAGTACCTGAAGGAGTTGGAAGAAGAAAAGAAGAAAGAAAAGGCAAAGCACGAAGAGGAGGAAAACCAGAAGGGTACAGCCTCTAACAAACCAAGCAAGAACCTCACCATTCTTGTTGTGGAAGACAACTCCGACCTGCGCCTATATCTCAACAGCGTACTCGAAGAAAAGTACAATGTGCTCCTGGCAGAAAACGGCAAGGTGGGACTCTATAAGGCTCGTACAGAGATGCCAGACTTTATCCTCACCGATGTAACCATGCCTGTGATGGATGGTATCACGATGATACGTGAAATCAAGCAAGACCGTACCATCTCGCATATACCTATCATCATCCTCTCGGCAAAAGCCAGTGTGGAAGACCAGTTGAAGGGATTCGAACAGGGAGTGGATGGCTATCTTACGAAACCATTCTCTACCTCCTACCTGATAGGACGTATCGAGGCTGCCATCAACAAACGCAAGGCTACGCAGACAGACATAGCCAAGATGATGAAGCAGAACGGAAAAGTTGGATATGCTGGAAAGACTGAAAATTCTGGAAATGCCGAAGCAGCAGAAATCATCCAACCAGCTACAGAGCCAAGAAAGACGCTCAGTGAGCTGAACTTCGATATCCAGGAAAAGGAAAGACTGGCTGAGGAGAAAAAGTCGGAACTGAAGAGCTATGCATTCATGGAAAGTCAGATCAACGACAAGACCATGGGTAGGATTCTGAAGTACGTGACCGACAATATGGGCAGTCCAGACCTGAAGATAGACGACATCGCAGATGCCATCGGTATGAGTCGAAGTGTACTCTACAACAAGATCAAGCAAGCTGTAGGTATGACGCCAATCGACTTCGTGCGCCATATCCGAATCATGAGAGCCTGCGAATTGCTGCAGCAGACCAATGATCCGCTTACCAGCATCGCTTTCGAAGTAGGATTCAGCGACCCTAAGTACTTCTCCAAGGTATTCAAGAAAGAACTGGGTATTGTTCCTAGCGAATATCGCGAACGAACCAAGGAATAAAGCAACAAAAGACAGGAATCCGTATTCCACAAGGCTACACAACAGAATAGGCAGAACAAAACGTTCTGCCTATTTTTGTGTCTATTCGGTAAAAAATAGCGTATAAACATCCCCAAAACCGCCCCAAGATGGCAAAAAGAGAGCAAAAACAGGGTATTTAATACTTTTTAAGACGAAATACATAAAAATTAATATTGTTAATAATACAACTTAAAGAAAAAATGTGTATCTTTGCACCAAGTTCTTAGAAAAGTTAAATGATAGATTAATCGTAAGGCTTCTCTCCTATTTTATATTTTGAGTTAGGAAAGAAGACGAAAGAGTCCGGGGATTGTGAAATTCCCGGACTCTTTTTATTTCACCCAACCACCTATATCCCCCTATGCACCTTACAAATGATAACTCAGGCTATTTTTTTAGAAAATTTATGCAAACTATTTACTATTTCTAAAAGAAAAATAGTACCTTTGCACAATGATAATGATTCGGCGATAAAGGACCTTCTCCAAAGTCGAAGAAAAAAGGATAGAAATAAACATAAAATTAGATACAAATTAAAAATGAGAACCGTTTACGAATTCTCCGTTAAGGACAGAAAGGGAAAGGAAGTTTCCCTCAAAGAGTACGCTAACGAAGTACTGCTCATCGTTAACACAGCTACCAAGTGTGGCTTTACTCCTCAGTATGAGGAGCTGGAAAAACTCTATGAGACATACCACCAGCAAGGCTTCGAGATACTCGACTTCCCATGCAATCAGTTTGGTCAGCAAGCTCCTGGTACTGATGAAAGCATCCATCAGTTCTGCAAACTTACATACGGCACAGAATTTCAGCGCTATAAAAAGATCAAGGTAAATGGTGATGATGCCGCTCCTCTCTTCAAATTCCTCAAGGAATGCAAAGGCTTCGCAGGCTGGGACGAGACTCATCCGCTCTACCCTGTTCTCGACAAGATGCTCTCTGAGGCTGATCCTAACTATAAGGAAAGCGCAGACATCAAGTGGAACTTCACCAAGTTCCTCGTTAACAAGAAGGGTCAGGTGGTGGCTCGCTTCGAACCTACTACCAGCTTCGACGTTATCGCAAAGGCCATCGAAGAGTGGCTTCAGGCATAAAGATAACTAGTTTCAAAGATAAAGTTAAGTACTTTCATTGATAAAAGCATAAAAAAGCCAGCTTACATTCCTGTAGGCTGGCTTTCTTATTTCTTTTTAATCTTTAATCTACCTGAGGTACAGTCTGGAGGAACTTATTGATTTCCTCATCACTCACCCTATAATCATGCAAATCTCCATTGAGATAGCTTTCGTATGATGGCATATCAATGAGACCATGACCAGAAAGACAGAAGAGAATCACGGTATTCTTACCCTCTTCAGTAGCCTTCTTTGCCTCACGGATTGTTGCTGCAATGGCATGACAGCTCTCTGGAGCTGGAATGATACCCTCTACACGGGCAAAGAGCATACCTGCCTCGAAAGCTTCTGTCTGGGCTACATCTACACCATGCATATAACCATCCTTGACCAACTGAGAGATAATCATGCCGGCACCATGGTAACGGAGACCACCTGCATGGATGTTGGCTGGCTTGAAGTCATGACCCAAGGTAAACATAGGCAACAGCGGAGTATATCCAGCCTCATCACCAAAGTCGTATTCAAACTTACCACGAGTCAACTTAGGACAGCTCTCTGGTTCTGCAGCGATGAACTCGGTATGCTTCTCGCCCTTCAGGTTATGACGCATGAATGGGAAGGCAAGTCCACCAAAGTTACTACCGCCACCAAAACAAGCAATCACCTTATCAGGATACTCACCTGCCATCTCCATCTGCTTTTCAGCCTCCAGACCGATGACCGTCTGATGCAAAGCCACGTGATTCAAAACAGAACCCAAGGTATATTTACAGCCAGGAGTGGTGGTAGCCAACTCAACAGCCTCAGAAATGGCTGTACCGAGAGAACCTGGATGATGAGGATCGCGGGTAATGATGTTCTTACCGGCACGTGTACTCATACTAGGAGAACCCTCAACGGTAGCACCAAAGGTACGCATGATGCTGGAACGGTATGGCTTCTGCTGCATGGTAATCTTTACCTGATAAACGGCAGCCTCCAGTCCGTAGAGCTTGGCAGCATAGGAAAGGGCACAACCCCACTGACCAGCACCTGTCTCTGTAGTAACATTGGTATCACCCTCCTGCTTGCAGTAATAGCACTGAGGAATGGCAGAGTTGATCTTATGTGAACCCAATGGTGTTGCACTTTCATTCTTGAAGTAGATATGTGCTGTAGTACCCAATGCTTCCTCCAATCCGTAGGCACGAACCAATGGAGTAGAACGGTAGAACGCATACTTTTCCTGTACATCCTCTGGAATGTCAATCCAAGCGTGCTCAGTATCAAGCTCCTGCTTAGAGCACTCCTTGTTAAAGATGTGAGACAAGTCGTCTGCACTGAGCGGCTTGTGAGTCTGTGGGTTCAACGGTGGCATAGGCTTATTAGGCATATCTGCCTGAATGTTGTACCACTGAGTAGGGATATCCTGCTCCTGGAGAATAAACTTTTTCTGTCTCATGTATATGTTTTTATTAAATTGTTAATTCTAGGCACAAAAGTACAAATAAAAAATGAAATACAGAAATATTCCCTGTTTTTTTAACGAATTTGATGCATTTTGAGCATAAAATAGGAGTAATTATTATCGCGTAAGGGTTGTTTAATGATAATTTAGTGTACTTTTACCAGTTTTCACCCCTACTAATAACAGATATTCCCCCTATGTTTTTCATTTTCTTCGTACCTTTGCATCAGTTAAAACAAAGGCGTTGTGAAACGCTATTCATCATCTTTTACTTATACAAAAATATAAAGCATCGGAATATCTGATAAGAGAATCAGAATTCCAATGCTTTTTTTATTGATTTCAATTCATACTGAAAAAATTGGCAGAAGTTTCACTTCTAATCGTTCACCTTGATCTGAGAAATGAAACTCAGCAGATTCTTTGCCTGTTCCACACTCTTTATGTCGCGGATGCGAAGGTAGCGCTTGTTGTTCTTTTCCTTCAAGGCACAATCCTGGATATGGGTAGTGGCATAAGCGAGTACACGGGAGAACATCTCGCTGCGATAGAACGGACTGTTCACATTGCTCACAAACTGCAGCTGCATGGTACCCTGCTTGAGCATGATCTTCTCACAACCCAGCGACTTGCCCAGTCGGCGCAGACCTACCACACACATCAGCTCATCCGCCTCCCTAGGAACCGGACCGAAACGGTCGATCATTCGCTTGCGGAATTCAGCCACCTCCTCTTCACTCTGCAGATGGTCGAGTTCGCGATAGAGCAGCATTCGCTCAGAACTACCCGGCACGTAGGTATCCGGGAAATAGGTCTCCAGATCAGTCTCCACGGCACAGTCATCCACGAAGTCATCACCCGTGAGCAATTTTCCTTCATCCATCTCCTGCTGATACAGGTCGTTGAACTCCTCGTTCTTCAACTCGGTGACAGCCTGAGAGAGAATCTTCTGATAAGTCTCATAACCCAGGTCTTCCATGAATCCACTCTGTTCAGAACCCAGCAGATTACCAGCACCACGAATATCCAGGTCCTGCATAGCCAGATTAAAACCACTACCCAGGTCACTGAAGGTTTCCAGTGCTTCCAGACGGCGACGGGATTCCGGAGTAAGACATGCCTTAGCCGGAGCTATCAGATAGCAGAAAGCCTTCTTGTTGCTACGCCCTACCCTACCTCTCATCTGATGCAGGTCGCTCAATCCGAATCGGTGGGCATCATTCACGATGATGGTGTTGGCATTGGAAATATCGATTCCGTTCTCTACGATGGTAGTAGAAAGAAGCAGATCATAGTCGTAATTGATGAATCCCATGATGATCTTCTCCAGTTCCTCCGGCTTCATCTGTCCATGCCCGATGGCTACGCGGCAGTCTGGCACCAGTTTCTCGATGAGCAATTTCAGCTCGGTCAGTTTGGCGATACGGTCGCAGACGAAGAACACCTGACCGTTACGGCTCATCTCAAAATTGATGGCATCGGCAATCACCGACTTGTCGAAGGTGATTACCTCGGTCTGAATAGGATAACGGTTAGGTGGCGGTGTACGCATGATACTCATATCGCGGGCTCCCATCAGCGAGAACTGCAGGGTTCTCGGAATCGGAGTAGCACTCATGGTAAGGGTATCCACATTCACCTTCAGCTGGCGAAGCTTTTCCTTGGTAGATACACCAAACTTCTGCTCCTCATCAATGATCAGCAGTCCCAGGTCGTGCCACTGTACCGACTTCGATATCAGTTTGTGGGTACCAATCAGGATATCCACCTTGCCCTCCTTCAGTTCTTCCAGAATGCGCCTGGTATCCTTGGCAGTACGGGCACGGCTCAGATATTCCAGGGAAACAGGAAGTCCCTCCAGTCGATGCTTGAAGGTCTGGTAATGCTGGTAGGCAAGCACCGTGGTAGGCACCAGCACAGCCACCTGCTTTCCATCGCAAGCCGCCTTGAAGGCAGCACGGATGGCAACTTCCGTCTTACCGAATCCCACATCTCCACACACCAGACGGTCCATCGGCCTACCGCTTTCCATGTCTTTCTTCACGTCAGCCGTAGCCTTGCTCTGGTCGGGCGTATCTTCATAAAGGAATGAAGCCTCCAGCTCATGCTGCAGATAACTGTCGGCACTATAGGCAAATCCCTTTTCACGCCGGCGTTGCGCATAGAGTTTGATCAGGTCGCGGGCGATATCCTTGATTCGTTTCTTTGCCTTCTCCTTCAACCGGTCCCAGGCACCTGTTCCCAGGGTAGAGAGGCGTGGTGGTTCACCGGTATCGCTTCTGCGGTATTTACTGATCTTATAGAGCGAGTGGATGCTCACATCCACCTTGTCGTTGTTCTTATACACGATGCGGATCATCTCCTGATAGCTGTCGCCGGTAGGCACACGCACCAGTCCGCCGAACTTTCCGATACCATAATCCACATGCACGATGAAGTCGCCATAATCCATCTCCTGCAACTCCTTCATGGTGAGCGCCATCTTTCCGGCTCTTGCCGAGTCTGAACGGAGGTTGTATTTATGGAATCGGTCGAAGATCTGGTGATCGGTAAAGAAGCAGGCATGCTTCTCATGGTCCACGAATCCCTCGTGGATGGTTTTCTCTACAGGGGTAAACCGGATCTGATACCTTTTCAGCTCCTCACTGTCGAAGATATCCTTCAGTCGTTCCTGCTGCTTCTGGCTGTCTGCCAATATATATAAGGTATAGCCCTGGAGCTGATAATCTTCAAGAGTCTGGGCGAGAAGATTGAAATTCTTGTGGAACAGCGGCTGCGGCGCCATATCAAAAGCGATGAGAGCCTGGTTATCGCCCTTGGCTGTCAACAGATGCTCCTGCTTCCTGGCAACATCACCCTCAGACTGCTTGCCGAATTCAATACGCACGTGCTCAACCAGCGCATGCTGAAAATCTGAAGCGGAAACGAGATTCAGCTCAGCCTTCATCTCCCTTCTTATCTTCTCAGCCTCCATCTCGGTGGCACCTTCCAACTGTTCGGTCAGACTCTGGATAGAGAAACCATCCTTGTAAATCTGCTCTATGCGGTCGTGCAGCAGCGTATAGTCATTCATCACCACGAGTGCATCCGCATCCAGGAAATGGAGGAAACACTGCTTCACGCTCTGTTCGGCAGCAAGTTCCGGAACGATTTCGATAGCGTCACGCTTATCCTTCGAAAGCTGGTCTTCGATGTTGAAGGTGCGGATGGTATCAATCTCATCACCGAAGAAATCGATACGAAACGGATATTCGCAACTGTAGGAATAGACGTCGAGGATGCTTCCACGAACGGCAAACTGTCCCGGTTCATAGACGTAATCAGTCTCCTGAAGTCCGAAATCACGCAACTGATGCACGACATCTACCTGTGCAATCTGTTGTCCGACAGCAAGTTTGAGAATCCTCTCATCCAGAATCTGCTTGGAAACCACGAGCTCTGCCAGGGCATCCGGATAAGAAACGATATAGATTTGCTTGCCAGTCGACAATCGTGCCAGCACTTCCGTTCTCAGGATTTCGTTAGCCGCATCCCGCTGACCATACTTGATGGCGCGTCGGTAGCTGGAAGGAAAGAAAAAGGCGCTCTCCTGTCCCAGCATCTGCGTAAGATCATGATAGAAATACCCCGCTTCATCAGCATCATTGAGCACGAAAAGCACGGTGCGCTTCATCTTAGCCTGCAGCGAACCGAAGAACACCGAGGCAGAAGAGCACACCAATCCCTGAAGAAAGACAGAATGAACCGACTTCTTCTTCAATAAATCAAAGAGGGCATTCGCCTGTGGCGAACGCCCGTATAGTTTTGCAATTTCCTGTAATGTCACTTTTACTTCAATTTCGGATATTTCTTGAACCATCCATCGAGACGCAGTCTCATCACGCCGAAGAAAGCCTCTCCAAAGATACCGCCACTCATCTTGCTCACTCCCTCACGGCGATTCACAAAGATAACCGGCACCTCCTTGATCTTGAAACCAATCTTAAAGGAAGTGAACTTCATCTCAATCTGGAAACCATAGCCCTTGAAGCGGATGGCATCAAGATTGATGGTCTCCAATACCTTGCGGCGATAGCAGACGAATCCTGCAGTGGTATCATGTACCTGGAAACCGGTAACAAAACGCACGTACTTGGAAGCGAAATAGCTCATCAATACGCGACCGATAGGCCAGTTCACCACGTTGACACCCGAAACATAACGGGAACCGATGGCTACATCGTAGCCTTCATCGTGGGTAGCCGCATAGAGGCGAGGCAGATCATTAGGATCGTGGCTGAAGTCGGCATCCATCTCGAAGATGAAGTCATACCCATGCTTCAGTGACCATTTGAAGCCCATGATATAAGCAGTGCCCAAACCCAGCTTACCCGAACGCTCCAGGATATGGAGACGGTCGGCAAACTCATCGGCCATCAGCTTCTTAACGATGTCAGCAGTTCCGTCCGGACTACCGTCATCGATAACAAGGATGTCGAATTTCTTCTCCAGGCCAAAAACGGCACGGATGATTTTCTCTATATTTTCCTTTTCGTTGTATGTAGGAATGATTACGATACTGTCACTCATAATGTTCTAATTTAATATATTTATTGGTCAGGATTCTCCACGAATCCCTGATGTTCCTTCACCAGTCCACCCATGATGGCATCATAGCTCTTGGTCATCTGGTTCTTGATATTCTCAGGTCCCTTGCCAATCGGCTCAATCGGTTCATGGATAGTAAGCTTCAGCGGATGCCAGAATGCCCAGTAGATATCCTTCATGCGGGGCTTGACGTCGAAACTGCCATTGATGGTAAGCGGGCAAACCGGCAACTGCAATTCGTCGGCAAGCATGAAGGCACCTCGGCGGAACACGCCCATGTGACCGGTAAAGCTGCGGGCACCCTCCGGGAATACCACCAGCGACATACCCTCCTTCAATACCTCGCGCGCCCTGTCATAGGAAGCACGGATCTTGGAAGGTCCACTCTTGTCGATAAAGATATGATGTGCATACTCGCAAGCCAAACCTACCAGAGGAATCTTGCGGATGCCCTTCTTCATCATCCACTTGAAGTTACGTCCCAGGAAGCCGTAGATCAGGAAGATGTCGAAAGCCCCCTGATGATTGGCAACAAACACATAACTCTGATTCTTCTTCAGATGTTCCCTACCCTCTACCTTCACCGGCAGCAGAAGGATACGGATCCACAGGATAGACCACCACTTGCCGGGATAATATCCCCAGAAGTGACCATTGCCCAGTCTGCAGCCTATCACGGTAGTAAGACTGGTCAGAATGCTCGCCAGAACAAGAATCGGCAAACATATCAAAAGCTGATATAATCGATATAAGTACTTCATAATCGCAATTTCATGAATTATTGGAAGATCGTGACTTGGTCATCTTATTTCCGTTTCAATGTGATGACTACTATTTCAGGAGTTGCCCCGATGCGGATCGGAATGGTTCCTCCCAATCCGGCTGTGGTATAGAGCTGGCATCCCTCGCGCTCATAGAGTCCGTAATCGAAAGCCGAGAACATAGACGGGCGCAAGCCGAGAACAGAAACCTGTCCGCCATGGGTATGTCCGCTCAGGGTAAGCTGTGGAGCCACCAGCACGCTGTCCTTCGAACCATATTTCTCGTTGATACGTGAAGGCGTCATGTCTTTCCACATCTCCGGAATATGCTGGAGCATCAGCACAAACTGTCCTTTCTTTATACCGTAGAGTGCCTGTGCCACCTCTGCACGCGAAGGCTTCTTGAAGTTTTCGGTACCGGCTACATAGATGGAATCCTTGCCGCGATGCAGCACGAAGTGCTCGTTCATCAGCAGATGCCATCCCATCTCCCGTTCCGTCTGCTGCACCTTTTCTTCTATCCTGCGGATTTCAGCCTCGTCATCCACATTCATATAATAGGTATAATCGTGATTGCCCAATACGCTCACCACGCCATCCTTCGCCTTCAGACCACTCAATGTCTTCTTGAAAGAAACCAGTTCCTCCGGTCTCACATTCTGCAGATCACCTGTAAAGCAGATCAGGTCGGGATGCTGGGCATTGATGCTATCTACATCCCGCTGTGGCATGTGTCTGCGCCATCCATAATAGGAACCTACATGGATATCGCTGAAATGCACGATGCGGTAACCCTCAAACGCCTCAGGCAGATCGGGCACATAGACCGTAAGATGCTTCACCTGAAACTGTCGTACCCCCATCGTAAAGCCATAGATGAAACTGAAGAAAGCCCATACGGCAAGGAAGATTCCTACCAGTTTTCCCCAGTTGCGTGCCCGATGCACACTGCCTCCAAACCTGCCATCCCCTTTTTTTGCCTTGAAGCGGCGGGAGAGCTTCATACATTCCCATCCCACAAAACTGGTAAAGGCAAAGACAAACTGCGGAACAGCCAGCAGTGCCATCATGCCAAACCAGATGTCTATGAACACCGGATTGGCAGGCAGGAAGTCAGGCTCCAGGGTGAGATAGGCAGTGTATCCTATCACGATGGCAGCAGGCAACCAATATAGTATCTTTCGTTTTCCCTTAGGAATATGCAGGTATTTCCGGTCTATCCAGAGATAGGGCAATACCGTGAGCACAATCACGGGAATCAATAATCTAGCTATCATTGTTAAAAACTATCTTTTTTATCTTCTCTAACTTCTGATTACTAACATCATCTTCTCACCTTCTATTTCAGCAGGCTCGACTGCAGGAACCTTTTCATCAGTTCCACGGGAACGCCCCTGCGGCGGGCATAATCCCTCAGCTGGTCATCCCCAATCTTACCCAGTTCGAAATATCTAGCCATGGGATGAGCGAACATCAGTCCCGACACACTGGCATGGGGTGTCATCATTCCGCTTTCCGTGAGTCGGATGCCCACCTGCTTCATATCGAGAAGCTGGTCGATGAGGAAATTTGCACTCGTATCCGGCAGCGAAGGATAGCCGATGGCTGGTCGGATGCCCTGATACTCCTCCCTAAGCTGCTGTTCGATGGTAAGATGTTCATCGGGTGCATAGCCCCAGTAAGTCTTTCTTACCTCTTCGTGCAGTTTCTCGGCAGTAGCCTCTGCCAGTCGGTCGCACAGGGTCTGTGCCATCATGTTGAGATAATCATCGTGCCGGTAGGCATCCATGATACCTCCATCTACCGTAGAACAGAACACCCCGATCTGGTCTTTCTCCCCGTGAGCCAGCGGACGGATGAAATCAGCCAGACAGAGATTCGGTGCGCCCGGTGCAGAAGGATGCTGCTGACGGAGCATCGGAAAACGGAGCTGCTGATCCAGAAACAGGATATCATCCCCTTCGCTGTTGGCATCGAAGAGCTGGAAGATGGCATGGCTATGAAACCTGTCCTCCCAGGAGGCAAGCATATCCAGCGCTTCCTGCTGCATCTTCTCCTTGTCGCAGCGTGGCTTCCCGCTCAATCCCCAGGCATGATAGAAATAGAGCCAGTTGATATAAGGCACCAGTTCTGATATTCTGTATTGCCTTACGATTCTATCTTTTATCATAAGTCATCTCCTCGCCACGGTAGGCTGCATCAAAGGCACCCTTGTTGTAGATCAGGTGACCATTGCAGAAGGTCTGCTCCACCTGCCATTGATATTCATGTCCCTCCATCGGACTCCACTTGCACTTGCTCTGGATGACATCCTTTGTAACGGTCCATGGAGAATGAGGCTTCACGATGACGATATCTGCCTGATAACCCTTGCGCAGGAAACCACGCTGGGCTACCCGGAAGAGCTGAGCCGGCTGATGTGCCATCAGCTCAACCATCCGTTCGATGGTAAGCACGCCTTCATCTACCAGTTCCAGCATGGAAACGAGCGAGAACTGCACCATCGGCATACCCGAAGCCGCCTTGGCACATCCCCCCTGCTTGTCCTTCCACTCGTGTGGAGCATGGTCGGTACCGATGGTGGCAATGGTTCCGTCGTTGAGCGCCTTGCGCAAGGCATCACGGTCTGCGAGGGTCTTGATGGCAGGATTGCACTTGATGAGCGCCTTCTTCGTTGCATAATCGGCATCCGAGAAGACGAGATGGGCTATCACCGCCTCTCCTGTAATCTGAGGAAGAGGAATGCCATCTCCGGAATGCTCATTCGCCTTTTCGTTCTGATGGGCGAAGAGTTCCAGCTCCCGGGCTGTCGTAACATGGGCGATATGCAGACGGGTACCAAACTCGCGGGCTAATTCCACTGCGAGTTTGCTGCTCTCATAGCATGCCTCTTCGCTGCGGATTTCCGGATGATGCTCCACGGCAGGATCCTCTCCGTACTTAGCCTTGGCCTCTGCCATGTTGCGGTTGATGATTCCGGTATCCTCGCAGTGCGTCATCACCGGCAGGTTCAGATCCTTAGCCGTCTTGAAGACGCGCTTCAGCGATTCCATCTTATCCACCAGCATATTACCGGTGCTGGAACCCATGAAGAGCTTGATGCCAGGCACATGGTGCATATCCAGATGGGCAAAGGAATCCACGTTGTCATTGGTGGCACCATAGAAGAAGCTGTAGTTTACATGACTCTTCTCTGCACCCAGCTTTCTCTTGTCATTCCACGCCTGCAGTTCGGTAGTCTGCGGCACGGTATTCGGCATTTCCATATAGGAAGTCACGCCGCCATAGGCAGCCGCGCGGCTCTCACTCTCGATATCCGCCTTGCGGGTTAGTCCCGGCTCACGGAAATGAACATGGTCATCTATTACACCCGGCAAAACGAAACACCCCGTAGCATCCACTACTTCATCGTAGATGCCACGGGGAGCCATGCCTTCAAATATATCAGATATCACTTCACCATCGACAAGAAGATCACCCAGGAATGAGCGACCTTCATTGACAATAGTTCCGCCTTTTATTAACACTTTAGACATAGTATTTCTTTTTTCTAAACTTTGAATTTACTCTTTTGCTTCAGGAATGCTTGGCTTCGCCAGTTCGTTAGGCGTTGGTGCAGGAGCCGCATTCGGATCGGTCTGCGGAGCCTCCATCTGTCCAGCCTGCATGCTTGGATCCATCTGCGCTTCGTGGGTACCGTTCATGATAGCCTGGTTTTCCTGTGCTTTCTGGTAGTAGTCCTTCACGTATGGATCGCTCTTGAAGTGCTCTGTAGCCTTGCTCATGATATCCTCTATCCATGGCGAAAGCATCGGATACTGGTTGCCCATAGTTACGAGGAAGAATACGCCTGGTCCCAAGACATTCTCGAAGTTGTCGGTAATGAAGGTAGTCACCAGCTTGTCCTCCTGCTCGGAGAGTTTCATCGCCTCAGCATTCAGTTGGGCTGTCACCGCCTGCATATCGCTTCCATTCATGATGGCCTGGTCGTGCTTATGCACCAGTTCCCGCTGCTGGCTCTGCAGCTGCTGGTATTTCTTGAAGAATCCGAAGAGCTTGTCGTTGAGTGGCGTTCCACTTACTACCTGCTGTACATCGTCGAGTTTCACGGTAATGCTTCCCGCCTCCAGCACCAGCGGCAGAACAGGCTCATCGTCCATGAAGACATTTGCCATTCTTGCAGAATCTACCGTTCCCTGGAAATGGAACTGTCCATGTACCACATCACAGGAGTCGATCTTGCTGAATTCGTTATTCTTTAAGATTTGAAGGTAGAGCATACGGCCATCCAGGGTACTCACGTTGGAAGTACCCGAAATATCGTAGCTACTGGCGCATGAGGTAAGCGCCACCAAGGTGATAAGTGCGTAAAATATCTTATTCATAAGCTTTATAATTCACATTCAGTGAACAAAAGTACAATCATTTCTTGAAGTACCGAAATAAATTGATGCAATTTAATTGAATATTACAAGTATTTATGTTTTATTTGCATTCTTCCCCCTTCATTTCGTGCGAAATGCGGAAGGTGGTGTAGAGTTCCAGGATAGATGCTACCAGCATCACCACGATCCACTTGCCGTAGAAGATGGAGTAAAAGAGCTGCGGATTGCCCAGCCATTTCTCGGTAAAGGTATAGACCGTATCCACCATCGAGATGCCGGCAAAGATAAAGAGGATGTTGGCTACATTCTGGATGCGCTTCAGGCGATGGATGACAGGCGACTTGCCCTCGTAGGTCTGCATCGACTGGATCACGCTGAAGAGCACGGTGCCCAGAAGGAACACCCAGCTCGTGGTTTCCACCAGCGAAGGATAAATCTGTTTCAGCACAAAGCTGCACGCACCGACAACCATCAGTACGCCGCCCAACAAAAACAAAGCACTCTGTATTTTATTCAACTGTTTCATCTTTCTTATTTTCTTTTTCTGTTCGTTCACACCTTATTTTATATAGATAGCGTTATTATATAATAGATTGCGTTACCGGATGGAATCCTTGTCCTCCTCGTCTTCATCTATTTCCATCGAACCGGGCAGATCCGTGCTCAGCACGAAGATGTCCTCATTGTCAGCCTTCATGAAGTAGCGTTCGCGCGCTATCTTGCCGAAGACTTCCGGTCCCTTGCGCATTTCCTTCAGGATGCGGAGATCCCGGTCATACTCCGTTCTGTACTTTTCTATCTCCGAACGCAGCGTGGCTATCTCAATCTGATACTTGATATGCTGGCGGATGCTGTTGTCGTCAATGACACCCACTATCAAAACACCCGCAATTATCACTATAAGATATTTATAGTGAGCGAGATAATTCCATATAATACTTAACTTTTGACTCATTAATTTCCGAATTTGTTTGCAAAGATAATATTTTTTTGTTATCTTTGCATCACAATTAAGAAAAAATAATGTAAGTGAACGTATATTCAAGCAAAAAAGAATGGAAGAATACATAGTTTCGGCTAGAAAATACCGTCCGATGACCTTTGATTCGGTGGTTGGACAGAGTGCGTTGACTACCACATTGAAGAATGCAGTGAAGAGTGGCAAGCTTGCCCACGCTTATCTTTTCTGCGGTCCGAGAGGTGTGGGAAAGACCACCTGTGCCCGCATCTTTGCCAAGGCAATCAACTGCGAGCACCCTCGTGAGGACGGCGAGGCATGCAACACCTGCGAGAGCTGCCAGGCTTTCAATGAGCAGCGCTCCTACAACATCTTCGAGCTGGATGCCGCCAGCAACAATGGTGTCGATCAGATCAAGACCCTGATGGAGCAGACCCGCATCCCGCCTCAGGTAGGCAAATACAAGGTGTTCATCATCGACGAGGTCCACATGCTCAGTGCCGCCGCCTTCAATGCCTTTCTCAAGACTCTGGAGGAACCGCCATCGCACGTGATCTTCATCCTCGCCACCACCGAGAAGCACAAGATCCTGCCTACCATCCTGAGTAGATGCCAGATCTACGACTTCGAGCGGATGACCGTGCCCAACACCATCGCCCACCTCAAGATGGTGGCAGAGAAGGAAGGCATCCAATACGAGGAGCAGGCGCTTGCCGTCATTGCCGAGAAGGCAGACGGAGGTATGCGAGATGCCCTCTCCATCTTCGACCAGGCTGCCAGCTTCTGCCAGGGCGACATCACCTACCAGAAGGTGATAGAAGACCTGAACGTGCTCGACAGCGACAACTACTTCAAGCTCGTGGACCTCGCCCTGGAGAACAAGGTGAGCCAGATGATGCTGCTGCTCGACAATATCCTGGGCAAGGGATTCGACGGCGGAAACATGATTCAGGGACTCGCCCAGCACGTACGCAACGTGATGATGGCGAAGGATACCCAGACCCTGCCGCTGCTGGAAACCAGCGAAGAGCAGAAGGCAAAATACGTGGAGCAGGCAAAGAAGGCCCCAACACCTTTCTTATATAAGGCACTCCAGCTGATGAACAACTGCGATGTGCAGTACCGACAGAGTTCCAACAAGCGACTGCTCGTAGAGCTGACCCTGATACAGATCGGTCAGATTACCCAGCCGGAAGACCAGGATGTGCCTAGTGCGGGGCGTACGCCCCACAGACTAAAATCCCTGTTTCAGAAAATCGTTGCCCAGCTTAAGCCTGCCTCTCAGGGTGCAGGTGCCGGGCAAGAGAGCGGCAGCAAGGCTCCCATTACAGGAGCACAGCCTGTCGCTGCAGCTACTGCTGCGCCTATATCAACAGAGAAAAACGGCTCAGAGGAAGCTGCATCCGCAGCATCGCCGAAGGCAAAGACCATTCTCAAGTCGCCGGCTCAGGTAAAGCTGAAAGGCATCGGCATGAGCTTCGCCAACCTGGAGAAGACGGAGCAGAACAGTCAGCGCATCTACAATCCTATCGACCAGCTCAAGGAAGAAACACCGGCATCAACCGGAGCTGCCGCCAACCACGACCAGCCTTTCACCCAGGAACAGGTAGAAGGCCAGTGGATCAGCATGTGTCTGAGAATGCAAGGCATCAAGGACTTCATCGGACTTGCCAATCGCATGAAACCGATCGTACCTACCATCACCGACTTTCCGCATATCGAGGTAGTCATCGACAACAAGCTGCTGCTCGACGACGTGGTCAAGATCAAGGGCAGAATCCTGCAGACCTTCAGAATCGGCTTGAACAACAGCCAGGTAACCCTCGACTACCGTCTGGCAGAATCGGATGAAGTAACCCGCATCCTTTCCAAGCGAGAGATACTTGAGAATATGATAAAGGAAAACCCTGCCATCGGCAAACTGACCCAGGATCTACGGTTAGTCATGGCATAAACAAACAGAATAGTAAGACAATAATGGCAAGAAGACTTAGAAAGAAGCGTATAGCCGTGATACTGCTCACGTTTACAGCCCTCATCGGATGGACCACCCACAGCTGCGTATCGCGCTGCACCTCATCCGACAAGGAGAAATCTGCAGATTCACTGCCTACGGTACATATCAACGATTCCATCACCAATGCCCTCACCGAGGGAAAGGCATACCAGGAGATGGATTCCGTCATCGAGAGATACCTCAAGAGATGGGAAATCAACGGTGCCCAGCTCGTCATCACCCGCAACGACTCCCTGCTCTATGCCCGTGGATTCGGATGGGCAGACAAGGAAAGGGGCATCCGCATGGAACCCAATATGCTGATGCGCTTTGCATCCGTATCCAAGCTCATCACCGCTGCCGGCATCATGAAGCTCGTAGAGATGAAGAAGCTGCGCATGGGCGACAAGGTGTTCGGACAGAAGGGCATCCTCTGCGATACCACCTATAATAACAGCATCAAGGACCAGCGCTACTACAACATCACCGTAGAGCAGCTGCTGCGCCACCAGGCAGGTTTCAACAACTATGCCGGCGACCCGGTATCCTCCACTCGTTACATCATGATGCAGAACCACCTCACCACCCCTCCCGACCATCCTACCCTGCTCAGGATTCTCCTGAAGCGTCATCTGGGTTATACACCGGGCGAGGGCAAGTGCTACAGCAATCTGGGCTATATGATTCTCTCTATGATTGTAGAGAAGAAGAGCGGAATGAAATACGAGAACTTCATCCAGAAGTATGTGCTCCAGCCAGCCGGCTGTTTCGACATGCACATTGCGGGCACCTATTACAAGGACCGCCGTCCTAACGAGACGAAGTATTACATGCATCAGGGCAGCATTCCGGTATATGAGTACAACAACAGCGGCAGGATGGTAGAGAAGTGCTATGGCGATACCGATCTTCCCCGACTCTCGGGAGCAGGAGCCTGGTGCGGTTCGGCAGCCGAGCTGTCGAGATTCATTGCGAGCATCGACGGCATGCCTCATGTCAAGGATATCCTGAGCAGGAAGAGTGTGCAGTTTATGACGCAGGAACAGCCTAACCATCAGTACTCCATAGGCTGGAACTACACGCCGAAGAGCAACCGCCCTTGGATCCGCACGGGTTCCCTTGCCGGTACCTCTGCGCTGATTCTGAAATATCCCGACGGTCAGTGCTGGATTCTCATCACCAACACCTCCACCTGGAAGGGTCATGGATTCAGCAACGACACCATGGCATTCTTCGAGAAGCTGCGCAAGAAATATATGCCGCAGATGCCAAAGCGTGATCTCTTCCTGTAAAAAGGACAGAGGGATGTGATCTTCAAAGCAAAAAAACAGCTTAAAATTTGGAGGTTACAAATATTCAGCGTATCTTTGCAAATATGTTTAATTAATCATGGAGGATAGAATATGATGATATACGTAGCCAACCCACTTTACGATGCCGTCTTCAAGTATATGATGGAAGATGAGCGAATAGCCAAGACATTGCTTTCTGCACTCTTGCAGAAAACAGTGATTGCCGTAGAAATGCGTCGTCATGAATATCCCAACATTTCACGTGATGCCATCTCTATGTTTCGTGTTGACTTTGCTGCAACCGTATTGGAAGATGACGGAAGTAAGAATCTGATTCTGATAGAATTGCAGAAAACATGGCTGGAGACGGAGACCTTGCGCTTCCGCCAATATCTGGCTGTGCAGTACAACAACAAGGAAAATATGCGCAAGGAAACCAAGGGCAAGTATGCCCTGCCAACCGTAGCGGTTTATCTGCTGGGACACTGCGTGGGCAAGTTTACGGAACCCGTGATCTATGCCAAACATAAGATATATGACTATGAAGGAAATGAGATACATCAGGAGATGCCTGACCCATTTGTAGAGAGTCTGCAGCACGACAGCATCATTGTCCAGATTCCGCTGCTGAAAGGAAGGGTGAACAACAGATTGGAGAAGATACTGAGCGTATTCGACCAGTCGCAGATTTATCCGGACGACCAGCGAATGCTTGAGTTGGATGAGAACAAATATGCGGATGATGCCGAAATGGCACATATACTCCATCGTCTCCAGTCGGCAGCCGCTAATCCTGACATCAGAAACAGGATGAATGCAGAGGATGAGTTCTTCCAGGCTCTGGAAGACAGGGATACAGTCATTATGCAAAAGGATGCTACAATCATGACGCAGAAAAAAGAACTCGAAGAGAAGAAGGCGGCACTTGAAGAGAAGGACGCTTCCTTGCGCGCAGCAGTTTTGGCATTATCGAAGTCGGGCATGAATGCAGAAATGATAGCAAAGACTTTGAATATCGGAGAGGAGGAAATACAGAAAATCTTATCCTAACTGATATCTCAAGCCCATAGCATCTCTTGAAATAACAGATAAACAGAAATCCCCCATCCTACTTTCGCAAGCGTATTTACTTATTTTATAATGTACGGCAAAGAAAGATGTAATTTGCTGAAAGTGGATGTAAACGATTTGTTGAACAAAGAATGTATCAAAGAATGATGAACGATATATTGAAACAGATAAAGGCTGGCGAGGTGTCGGGTGTGCAGTTCAAGGAACGCATTCTCGACAAATACGATATTGCCTGTGAGTTAGTGGCGTTCAGTAATTCACATGGTGGCAAATTGGTAGTTGGTATAAAGGATAAGACCGGAGAAACCAATGCCTTGTCATATTCTGAGGTACAAGAAACAACCAACTTGTTGAGTGACATTGCTTCAGAAAACGTAGTGCCATCCATTCTGATAAAGATAGATACTGTTGAAGTCGAGGATGGCAACTTGGTTGTTGCTACTGTGAAGGAAGGACTCAACAAGCCTTATCATGACAACAAGGGAATCGTATGGGTGAAGAATGGTGCCGACAAGCGTAAAGTGTTCGATAATGCTGAACTTGCAGAAATGATGACCGACTGCGGTAGTTTTGCACCAGACGAGGCTGGTGTTAGGGATGCAACTGTCAACGACCTTGATGCAACGACCATCAAGCAGTTTTTGGGCAACCGTTTTGATAGAGTGTTGGAAAAGAAAGGCTTGACAGGTGACGCTTTTAATGAAGCATCACTTGATATGATATGCTCTGCCATAGCTAAGGGACATGACTGTGAGAAGATACTTCGCAATCTGCGATTTATCCGTCCAGATGGTACACTGACCGTTGCTGCCATGCTTCTGTTTGGCAAATACACCCAGCGCTGGATGCCAATGATGACAGCCAAGTGTATTTGTTTTGCAGGCAACAGTGTCGGCAGCAAGATATTCCGTGACAAGGTGAATGATGCGGATATGGAGGGAAACCTGCTTCATCAATATGACACGATCATGGATTTCTTCACTCGTAATCTGCATAATGTGCAGGTTGGAGATGAATTCAACAGCATGGGTAAGTTGGAAATACCTTACACAAGCTTGGTTGAGTTCACGGTAAACAGCCTTGTACATCGCTCGTTGAACATGAAAGCCCCTGTTCGCATTTTCATTTTCGACAATCGTGTTGAGATTCACAGTCCTGGTGCATTGCCTAACGGACTCACTATTGATGACATCAAGGCAGGAACTTCCATGCCTCGCAATATGTTCCTTTTTAACAATGCTATATACTTGCTGCCATACACTGGTGTTGGTAGCGGCATCACTCGTGCACTGGACGAAGACATCAATGTCACGTTTATGAATAATGACAAGGCACAGGAATTTATCATCACGGTTTGGAGAGAAGAAAGTAACGAAGTCGAGAAAAAAAGTAACCAAGTCGAGGGAAAAAGTAACCAAGTCGGTAACCAAGTCGAACAAAAAAGTAACGAAGTCGAAGAGGAGAGTAACGAAGTCGAGGAAAAAAGTAACCAAGTCCAAGACTCTGACACTCGACTTAGACACTCTGGCACAGACTTAGATACCAGACTTAGACACTCTAACACCAACTTAGACACTCAACTTAGACACTCTGACACTAAAAAAGTGTCATTGTCTAATAAGCAAAGGGATATAGTCAATTTCTGTTCAGTTCCTCGAACCACTACAGAGATCATGGAACGCCTTGGTTTATCCAATCAGACAAAGAACCGTGAGCGTTACATCACCTCCCTTGTTGCAACAGGGTATTTGCAGATGACTAATCCAGATAATCCTACAGCAAGCAACCAGAAATACAAGAAAGTAAACAAAAGATAAGAAGCGTATGGATTCATTATTTCTCTTTCAGTTTGCATGCTTCATATTCATGCTCATCAATGCCTTCATCGTAGCACTCTCCCATCTGCATGTAAGATGGGAGAACAAGCGGTATGAGCGTTCACGATGGATGATTGTTGGCGCCTTAATAGGACTGGCGATACAATATGTGCTGCAGATGACTTTCGGGTTCCGTGCTATGCACGATAATCTGGGGGCGGTCATCAACATCCTCCTCTATACCCCCTGCTTCTCGCTCATCTCCATAGGAATCTACAACATAGAAACCACCCGTGCTAACCTCAGAAAGATGATACTGATGTGCAGTGGCATTTATGCTGCCATCATTGTGGTCTTTTGCGTGGGTATCAGTCTCCATCATAGCCTGTATATCAGAGAAGGGCTTTATCTGATGCTGACTCTGTTTTGCGTAAGTGTTTTCTATTGCATATACATGATTATTCAGGAGATGATTAGGCGTAAAAATATGTTGGAGACAATGGCAGCAACTGATTTGTTGCCTTACGTGAGATATTCCCGAGCCAGTGTAATCATTCTATGGCTCGCAGTTCTCGCTATGCCAGTTGCCATCTTTTCTACCACCTTATTATATATAGTAGGTCCTGCCGTATTGCTTGCCTTGCAGTTCTTCAATCTTACGTTTATCGCTCTCGGCAGCAGTTATATCCCTACCGAAGAACTCTTGGATAAAGAAGTGGAAAACGATGCCTTGGTAGGAACAAAATATAGGTATGGAGGGGGCACTTTCTGCTAAACAGCAGACCTCTGCTGATAGTAGAACAGAATCTTTACAACCGCTTTCCGATGAGCGCAGAGATTTCATCCAGAAAAGTCTTGATGCATGGTGTGCTAATTTAGGATATAAGGACAGTACTGTGAATATGCTTACCCTCTCTCGCACACTTTGTATCTCCAAGGATGAGTTATCTGTATTCTTCGACCAGTATCTGAAAACTACATTCAGAATATGGCTTGGTGATATACGTTTCAATGCGGCAAAGAAGATGATGTTGGAATTTCCAGACTATAGTAATGACATTATTTCTGCCGAGTGTGGCTTCTCTGCCCGTACCTATCTGTACCGGATATTCAAGTCAAAGGAAGGTTGTACGCCTACCGAATGGCGAGAAGAAAATACCAGAAAAACGCATAATAAAAGGGAATAAATCGTTAAAATGGGTGTCTACTTCCTACGAAGTAGACACCTAAAACATAGGAAGTAGACACATTGACAGGGGAATGCGCCTCCTTTTTTTGATGAAAAACACTATCTTTGTGCCATGAAAGAAATAATAGAAACTATACCAAGGATAGAATTAGCCCTGATCATCATTGGGGTGTTTGTACTCATATCAAGTATCATCTTCGGATATGCCATGATACATGAGTACAGGATGTATCTTGAGAATCATTGGAAGGCTC
>OIWS01001252.1_pt1 | contig 26768 bp, 24 predicted proteins | sample 1587611 | NCBI WGS metagenome assembly OIWS01 (sample SAMEA3888919, study PRJEB22519) | human gut metagenome | biome: human gut; feature: human-associated habitat; material: faeces | place: Denmark | collected 2010 | reverse complement strand
GAAATTTAGTAAATAATTTAAAGGCTTCAAAAATGAATACATTGGCTTTAACTTTCGCAATATGCTTAGTTCCGGCTACGGCATTTTTGATTTGGCTCTTTACCCCTTGGGGAAAGAAGTGGTCTAAGGAATTGTAGTGATGAAGAAGATAAAATATATATTATGCGCTTGCTTGATGATGGCAAGCTTGGGCATGGAAGCCAAGTCGATGAAAGACCTGCTGGTTTCGATGCCTGAAGAAGTAATGCCTTGTCTCAACAAGAACATGCGACTCGAATTTGCAGAGTTGCAGGAGATGGGAGTGAAGGCTGAAGTGAAGAATCTCCTGGAAGAGGTGAGCGTGATGGATACGCTGACCCAGGACTTCGTGCAGATCCGTATGACCAAGGCTTCTACCTTGCAGATGAAAAAGTTGCCTGTGGAAAACGGAGATTCCGTGCTCTGCGTAGTCAAGACTTTCGCTGGTCCCGAGAAGGAGAGTGAGCTCTATTTCTATAATCAGGATTGGAAGAAGATGGATGCCACTCGTCTCCTGGATGGCAAGCGAATGGAGGATTTGGCAGAAAGCCTTATCCAGAAACCGGATACGATGAGCGAAACTCGTTTTGCAGAACTGAAGGCGATGATAGAACCTAGAATGGTGAGTGCCTTGCTTTTGCAGAACGAAAACTCGCTGGTTGTACGCCTGTCTTTGCCATTGCTTTCTGCTGATGATAAAAAGGCAGTTAGTGCAATAAAATTGCAAAGAAGTTTTAATTGGAATGGAAAATCCTTTAAAGAGAGTTAAATCTCTGTAGGTTTTTGCAATAAAATATGGAAAGTTGCAGGATTATTTGTAATTTTGCAGCGTGTTTTTCATGGTATTAGATTATTAAGGTTAATAAAAGATTGGTTGTCGGGAGACAATCAATTTTTTTTTGTGCCTATTTGAAGGTGTTTGGGTTGTTTAGAAGATAAACAACCCGATGATTCCACAGATGAAAAGCAGCAATATCGGATTTGCCTTTTTGGCCTTGGTGAAATAGAATGCACCTAGGAACAATGCTACGCTGGCACCGAAAGCAAATGGATCTTCTGTTGGCGATCCAAAATTCTCCTTATTCATCAAGAGCACAGCTGCTGCAGCAATCAATCCGATGATGGCAGGGCGAAGACCTGCGAAGATGTCCTTCACAATCTTGGAATCCTTGTGAGTCATCAGATAACGGCTGATGAGAATCATGATGATGAATGGCAGCCACATGATGGAAAGGGATGCCAGGAAGGAGCCCGCCCAGGCTGCCCAGGTAGGATAACCGGCATGAAGACAGGCGGTATAGCCCACGTATGTGGCGCAGTTGATGCCGATAGGGCCCGGAGTAGATTGGCTGATAGCCACGATATCCGTAAACTCGGCATTGGTGAGCCAATGGTTCTTTACTACGGTTTCGTTGTGGATGAGCGAAAGCATCGCATATCCACCACCAAAATTAAATGTACCAATCTTGGTAAATATGATAAATAACTTCAGAAATAGCATTTTTCTTTATCTTTAAACTTTAAATGTATCCTTGTACTTGCCATAAAGCCAGCCAAGCACGCCGGCAGCAATGATGATGTAGATAGGCGAGATGCCGAATGCAGCAATCAGCGCACAGCATACAAACGGAATCCAGATATTGTAGCGGTTGATGTTCGCCGTCTTTGCCATCTTGAAGCAAGGAGCCGCAATCAGCGCCACCACGGCAGGGCGAACGCCCGCAAAGAACTTGCCCACCCAGTAATTATCCTTAAACTGCTGGAAGAACATGGCGATGATGAGAATGGCGATGATAGAAGGCAGGGCGATGCCGACAGCCCCCACTATGCCGCCCCATACACCCTTCATCTTGTAGCCGATATGGCTCGCCATATCAATGGCGAAGATGCCCGGGGTAGTTTGAGCCACCACCATGATGTCCATAAATTCCTGTTTGTCCATCCATCTGTTCTTATCCACGAATTCTCTCTCCATGATAGGTATCATGGCGTAGCCTCCACCTAGCGTAAAGGCACCAATCTTATTACACGTTAGGAAAAACTTTAATAACATTTTATCTTTTGTTTTGATTTCGGCTGCAAAATTACATATTATTTGTTAAATAAACTAGCTTTTTTGCGGATAATCTTAAAAAATCTGCGTTCTTTAAGAGATTTTGTGTATCTTTGCAAGATATAATCTGTAATGGCGTATCCCTTGAGAAGGAGGACGCAGCAGACAGAAAAAGAATATTAAAACCATAAGGAAATATAATAATAAGAAAATGAATCTAAAAGTTCGCTTGGCGCTGATGAACTTTCTGGAGTTCGCAGTTTGGGGAGCCTATCTCACATCTATGGGCAACTATCTCGGCAAGGCTGGGATGGGTGCTGAAATCTCCTGGTTCTATACCATTCAGGGTATAGTTTCTATCTTCATGCCTACATTGATGGGTATTGTTGCTGACAAGTATGTGCAGCCGCAACGCCTCTTGGGCTATTGCCATCTCCTGGCCGGCTTGTCGATGATAGCTCTTTTCCTGATGGGAGAGGCGAGTGCTACTCCTAACGAGACTGTCTTCATGACAATCTATACCTTCAGCGTAGCTTTCTATATGCCTACGCTGGCGCTGTCAAATACTTCGGCATTCACCATTCTGAAGAATCATGGACTTGATACCGTGAAGGATTTCCCTCCAATCCGCGTCTTCGGTACCGTAGGATTCATCCTTACCATGTGGATTGTCAACTGTGCAACCTGGGATAACGGTTCGTTTATGTTCCTCTTTACCGAAAATGCACATAAGTTCCAATATACCCACTTCCAGTTCCTGGTATCTGGAGTATTGGGCATCGCCCTCTTCCTCTACTGCTTCAGCCTGCCACAGTGCCCGTTGGTGAAGAAAGAGGCACGCAGCTGGATGGAGACCTGGGGCTTCGATTCCTTCAAGCTCTTCAAGAGCCGCGAGATGGCGATGTTCTTCATCTTCTCGGGTCTGCTGGGTATGAGCCTGCAGGTAACCAATGGCTATGCTACTCCGTTCATCACCAGTTTCAAGGGCGATCCTTCGATGCTGGATACATTTGCAGCCAATAATGCCACTCTCCTGGTTTCTATCTCCCAGGTGGCAGAGGCACTCTGCATCCTCCTGATTCCATACTTCCTCAAGCGCTATGGCATCAAGGTTGTGATGCTCATTGCTATGTTTGCATGGGTATTCCGCTTCGGATTCTTCGGATTGGGTAACCCTGCTTTCCCAGGCGTGACCCTCTTCATACTCTCATGTATCGTCTATGGTGTGGCATTCGATTTCTTCAATGTGTCGGGTGGACTGTTCGTAGATCAGAAATGCGAGCCTAAGGTGCGTGCTTCTGCACAGGGACTTTTCATGCTGATGACCAATGGTTTGGGAGCCTCTGTTGGTACAATTCTTGCAGGACAGGTGATCAACCATTATTGTCATTGGGAGAATGGATATTTGATGGGCGATTGGCAGACTTGCTGGTTTATCTTCGCAGGTTATGCACTCGTGGTCGGTGTAGCCTTTGCCGTATTGTTTAGACCAAAGAAAGGATAATGAAAATGGAAAAAATAAAATTAGTTTATCAGGGAGCTTTTGCAATTCCTGATGCAGAGGAGGCTTGTGTTGTCACTCTTACTGATGCCGAGGAGGAACGTGCACTCTCCATTGTAACAGATAAGCCGATGGCTAATGAAATCAAGTTTCGTCAGCTTGATAAGGATGTCAAGCATCCGCATCTGGTAGATGTGTTGGCTAGAATGATTTGTGAACAGGGTCCTCAAGCCTATCACGTTGTTTTCGAGGCCAATGGAAACATAGGTCCTAAGGCAAAACTGGTGAATGCTACTTCTGGATCAGCATATTCTCTTCCTCAGGATGAGGCTGTCCTGCTGGCGGTGACTGCCGGTCTGGAGATCTTTACCAATATGGAGGTGCTTCAGAAATTCACTACACCTTTCCGCAAGGATGTGATGAGTGTGGCACTTCCTATCGTGGGATTACCGGATTCTCTTCTCAAGAAAGCACTGGAGAAAGCGGTAGAAGAAGAAAACTACGAAGGAGCTTCCTTTATCCGTGATGAGATGAAGCGCCGCCAGGAAGAAAAGGATGAAAAGAACTTGACTGATTGATCATTGATGATAGATAATTGATAACGAATGAAAGAGGTTAGATATTTCTATGTGCCGGATGCGGCAAATCAGGTAGAATTGCCCGCAGAGGAGGCTACCCATGCGCTGAGAGTGTTGCGACTGAAGGGTGGTGATGAGATTTTCCTCATGGATGGGGAAGGATCTTTCTACCGTGCAGAGGTGACAGCAGCCTCCAGCAAGCGCTGTCTTTATGAAATCAAGGAGAATATGCCTCAGGAACGTGCATGGAAGGGGCATATCCATCTTGCCATTGCACCTACCAAGATGATGGAGCGTATAGAGTGGATGGCTGAGAAAGCTACGGAAATCGGGTTCGATGAACTCTCTTTCCTCAATTGTCAATTTTCAGAACGAAAGGTAGTGAAGACTCCTAGAATAGATAAGATTGTCATCTCTGCCGTGAAGCAGAGTCACAAGGCGTGGAAACCGGTCGTGAATGAGTTGGAGAGCTTCAAGGAGTTTATCCAGACTCCTCGTCCGGGTCGCAAGTTTATCTGTCATTGCTACGAAGAAGTAGAGAAGAAGGATTTCTTCCAGGAAATCAATTCGTGCTGTATGGATTCTGATGCATCTCAGGATTCATCTGCATCCCAGGAATCCGGTGCTGCTGATATCACGGTATTGGTAGGTCCAGAAGGCGATTTCTCTATCGATGAAGTTCGTCTTGCCTTGGAGAATGGTTACGAGAGCGTATCGCTGGGAACTAGCCGTCTTCGCACGGAAACGGCGGGACTTGTAGCTGTTCACATGGCGCATATTGCAAGAAGAATATAAGAAGATTATATAAGTGTTAGTTTTTGTGATGAAAAGATTGTATAAGAATTTGGTTTTGATGAGCTTAGCACTTCTCGTTGTAGTGTTAAGCTCATGCTCTGGCAGCGATTATCTCAATGCCATTCCTAAGAAAAGTACAGCTCTTATCTCGGTGGATTTGCAGCAGATGGCTTCCGATAAGAATGCGGAAGACAAGGCGGGTATGCTCAAGTCTCTGCTCCACGTGGATGATGTAGATAAGTGTGGCATCGATATCTCTGAAAAACTTTATCTCTTCGAGAGTGCCGATGGCAACCTCGGTCTCTGTGCCAAGGTGAGCGATGAGGGGGATGTGGAAGACTGGCTTGTCTCGCTTGCCAAGAAGCGCATTGCTTCGGAAGTGAAGGAGCGCAAAGGCTTTCATTTCGCGGTATTGAAGGATTCGTGGCTTGTGGGCTTCTCCGGTCAGGCACTCCTCGTGATGGGTCCTGTGGTGGCTGATGCCCAGGCTCAGCTCCAGCAGCAGATGGTAAAGTATTTGAAAGCAGAAGAGGAGGATGGCATCACCGTTTCTCCTATGTACGAGCGTCTGCAGACCCTCTCTTCTCCTATGGCTATGGTGGCTCAGGCACAGGCTTTGCCTGAGAAGTTCGTAGCTCCATTTACCCTGGGTGCTCCTAAGGATACCGATCCTTCGCAGGTGGTCATCGCTGCCGATATGGAGGTAAAGGATGGCATTCTGCAGATTCAGGGTGAGACTTTCTCCTTTAATGAAACCATCGACAAGGCGCTGCAGAAGGCGGTACAAAACTATCGTCCTATCAAGGGCAGTTATGTGAAATCGATGCCGGATGATGCCCTGGCAGGTATCTTCATGAATGTAAATGGTGAACAGTTCCTGCCGATGATGCAGAGCAACCGCAGTCTTCAGACCCTCCTGATGGGTATCAACCAGGCGGTGGATATGGATAACATCATGCGAAGCGTAGATGGCGATATGGCCATCGTCTTGCCTACCCTGGGGGATGCAGACCTGAAGATGATGATGGCTGCTAAGTTGGCGCATAGCAAGTGGTTGGGTGATGTAGATTACTGGAAAACTTCATGTCCTGCTGGTGCCAAGATTGCCAACTGGGGTAAGAATTCCTATTTCTATACCGATGGCAAGACTTCCTTCTATTTCGGCGTAACTGATGATAAGCAGTTCTTCAGCGGCAGCGATGAGCTGACAGCTCAGTATGCGGTGAAGCCAAGCAATCATCCGATAGATGCCAAGATTCAGAAGCTTATCGTGGGACAGAAGCTGGCGATGGTCATCAATCTCGCCAAGAGTTCTGATGGCAGCGGCACAGGCAAGGATGATGCCATCTCAACTGTTACTGGTCTGCTTGCTCCAGTCTTCGGAAATCTTACTTCTGTGGTTTATACTTTAAAGTAAAAAGAAAAAACATTAAATAAAAAAAACAAAGTGGAAAAGATTCAGCTTCATTCCGTTCTTCCTCAGGTTTTCGCCCAGCGTGAAGACCTGCATTCGGAGATATGGAAGCAGGATGTTACCTTCGAGAAAGGTCATCTCTATCTGGTAGAGGCTGAGAGTGGTAGCGGAAAGAGTACTTTCTGCAGCTACGTGCTCGGCTATCGTCACGACTACAGCGGAAGCGTGATGTTTGATAATGATGTTACCGCCAATTATAAGGTTTCCGATTGGGTAGAGATGCGAAAGCGTCATATCAGTCATCTCTTTCAGGAACTCCGTCTCTTTCCAGAGCTTACGGCGATGGAGAATGTAGAGATCAAGAACAAGATTACCGGTTTCAAGAGCCGCGAGCAGATTCTGCAGTGGTTTGATATGCTTGGTATCGCCGATAAGGTGGATGCCAAGGTAGGGAAGATGTCGTTCGGTCAGCAGCAGCGTGTAGCGATGATGCGTGCCCTCTGCCAGCCTTTCGATTTCATTCTTGCAGATGAACCGATCAGTCACCTCGACGACAACAATTCCCGCATCATGGGCGAAATCATGATGAAGGAGGCGAAGGAGCAGGGGGCTGGCGTCATCGTTACCAGTATCGGTAAGCACATGGACTTAAACTATGAACATATATTTAGATTATGAATCTCGTTTGGAAGTTACTTCGTCAGCATATCAGCATACCTCAGTTTGCAGGCTTCGCCTTTGCTAATCTCTTCGGTATGCTCATCGTACTTTTCGGTTTTCAGTTTTATCAGGATGTGCTGCCTGTCTTCACTCAGCAAGACAGTTTTATGAAAGCCGACTATCTCATCATGAGCAAGAAAATAGGTATGGGCAATACCATCAGCGGCCGCTCCAATACCTTTTCGGGAGCTGAGATGGATGACGTCAGCGACCAGAAGTTCGTGAAGAAGATAGGCAAGTTTACCTCTACCGAGTACAAGGTAGATGCGCAGATGGGCGTAAATGGTGTGAATGTATTGAACAGTGAGCTTTTCTTCGAAAGTGTTCCTGATGGTTTCGTGGATGTTCCGCTCAAGGATTGGAAATACACACCTGGCGAGAAGGTGGTTCCAATTATCCTCCCGCGTACCTATATTAATATGTATAACTTCGGATTCGCCCAGAGCCATTCGCTTCCTAAGATCAGTGATGGTCTGATGGGAATGATTGATTTCAATATCTGCATTCAGGCTGGTGGCAAGAAAGAACTGTTCAAGGGAAAGGTCATTGGATTCTCCTCCCGTCTCAACACGATTCTCGTGCCACAGGCGTTTATGGATTGGAGCAACCAGGAGTTTGCGCCTAACCAGAAGAGCGATCCTACCCGTCTGATCGTGGAGGTAGGCAATCCTGGCGACGAGAACATCACCAAGTATCTCGATGATAATGGTTACGAGGTAGAGACTGATAAGCTCGATGCCGAGAAGACCACCTATTTCCTCCGTATGATGGTATCGATGGTGATGATTATCGGTCTTGTGATTTCCGTTTTGAGTTTCTATATCCTGATGCTCAGCATCTATCTCCTGGTGCAGAAGAACTCTTCCAAGTTGGAGAATCTGCTCTTGATAGGTTACAGTCCGGGCAATGTGGCGAAGCCATACCAGGTGCTCACCATCTCTCTGAACATCGTGGTTCTGGTCATCGCCTGGATCATCCTCTTCTTCCTGCGAGGATACTACATGGATTTCATCGAGGCACTCTTCCCGGACATCGAAGAGGGAACGATGCTTCCAGCCATAGCCTTAGGCTTTGCCCTTTTCCTGGTAGTTTCGGTTTTGAATATAGTAGCCATCCGTCGCAAGGTAATGAGTATCTGGCAGCGAAAGGAGTAGCCGCCCATACCTCCGTTCCAGGCGATTCCATCGCCTGTCCCCTCGCGCCCATACCCTCAAAAAAAACTATAAGCAAACACCCCGTTATTAATAACAATTTAAAGAAAATCTGCGTTATTTGCTTAACGCAGATTTTTTTTGTGTTATAAAACATCATTTTTAATGCTGATGTAACATTTATATCGATTTTTTTGTTTATATTTGCACTCGAAAACGATCTTTGGGGATCCTTTCCCCGTATTATTAATTAATTTTTATAAAAAAGGTATGCAGAAAAGATTGCATTTATTAATGGCTTTGCTCGCCTTTATGGTAACTACAGCCATGGCACAGATTACTACTTCTGGTTTAAGTGGTTCTGTGACTGCAAGTGGTGAAGACGTGATTGGCGCAACGATCGAGGCCGTTCACGTTCCTTCTGGAACTCGTTACAAAGCTGTAACCAACATTGATGGTATGTTCACTATCAATGGTATGCGTGTCGGCGGTCCTTACGAAGTCAAGATCAGCTACATTGGCTACAAGACTAAAGTCGTAAAGAACGTCACCCTTCAGCTTGGTGAAACTTACAACTTGAAAGAAACTCTTGATGAGGATGCTAAGCAGCTTGGCGAAGTTGTAGTAGTAGCAAAGGGTTCCAAGTTCAGTGTAGAGAAGACTGGTGCTTCTACCAACATCTCTAATGCACAGATTGCTAACATGCCAACTGTTAGCCGTAGCATTACAGATATCACCCGTCTTTCTCCTTATGGTGGAAACGGAATGTCATTCGCAGGTGCTGATGGCCGTACAGCCAACTTCACAGTGGATGGTGCAAACTTCAACAACAACTTCGGCTTGAGCTCAAAGCTTCCTGGTGGTGGTGCTCCTATCTCTCTGGATGCTATCGAGGAAATGCAGGTTGTTATCTCTCCTTATGATGTTCGTCAGACTAACTTCGTAGGTGGTGGTGTCAATGCTATTACCAAGTCTGGTACCAACAACTTCAAGGGTAGCGCTTACGTATATCACAAGAATGAGAACATGCGTGGTGATGCTATCGAGCGTGAACAGATTTCTGGTGCACGTGAGAAGGATCAGCAGACTACTTGGGGTTTCTCTCTCGGTGGTCCTATCATCAAGAACAAGTTGTTCTTCTTCGCTAACGGTGAAATGGTCAAGACTCCTACAGTGGTAAACCGCTGGAGAGGTTCTGAGGATGGTATCGGTGATGCTGTGAACTATATCTCTCGTACCAAGCTTGCTGATTTGGAGAGAGTTTCTAATTTCGTAAAGGATAAGTATGGTTACGATACAGGTTCATGGACCAACTTCCCTGCAGACGAGAGCAACTACAAGCTCCTCTTCCGTGTTGACTGGAACATCACAGACAAGCATCACTTGGCTGTACGCTACAACTATACCAAGAACCGTTCTTGGCAGGCTCCTAACGCATCATCTATGGATGGTGGTACACGTGCATCTGGTAGCCGTATGTCTCAGTACTCTATGTCATTTGCCAACAGTATGTATGCCAATGACAACCTCGTCAACTCTTGGACTGTTGACTTGAACAGCCGTTTCACAGATAATCTGTCTAACCAGTTCTTGTTCACATACTCTAAGTTGGATGATAGCCGTTACACCAATTCTTCAGAGTTCCCATTCATCGATATCCTCGATGGCGGACAGAAGAGTGTAGATGGAACTGCTGATGCTGATGGTACCAACAACTATATGGCTTTGGGTTATGAGTTGTTTACCTGGAACAATGCCGTACACAATACTGTATGGAATATCAAGGACGATGTAACTTACTATCTCGGTAAGCACAAGATCATCGCCGGTCTCAACTATGAGCACCAGATGGCTGACAATGCTTATCAGCGTAATGGTACTGGTTACTATCGTTACAAGAGTCTCGACGACTTCCTGAATGGTGGTATTCCAGAGGTTGTATGTTTGACTTATGGTTATGGTGGCAACAACAATCCTGCTGCCCGCGTACAGTATAACAAGGCTGGTATCTACGCTCAGGATGAGTGGCAGATGACTCCTCAGTTCAAGTTGACTTATGGTCTTCGTCTGGATGGTCTGTTCTTCGACAATTCTGACTTGATGACTAACAATGCCATTCTCGGTCTCGACTATAACGGTCGTCACATCGACTCTGGCAAGTGGCCAAACAGCTCTTTGACTGTTTCTCCTCGTATCGGTTTCGTATATGATGTATTTGGTGACAAGACATTGAAGTTCCGTGGTGGTACTGGTTTCTTCCAGGGTCGTTTGCCATTGGTATTCTTCACCAACTTGCCAACCAACTCTGGTATGATACAGTATCAGGCACAGCTGAATGCAACCAAGGCATGGAATCCTCAGACAGGTAAGAAAGAGGGTGTAGATATGAAACCATTTGCAGGTGGTCTGGTTGTTGATAAGGATGGTAAGCCAACAGCAGCAGCTCTCCGTGACAAGTTGATTTCTATGGGTTACCCAGAGAACATCACTCCTGAAGAGGGTTCTGTTCCTTCAGCTATCTCTGCTGTAGATAGAAACTTCAAGTTGCCACAGGTATGGAAGACATCTTTCGCTGTCGATTATCAGATTCCTGTGTCATTCCCAATGTCTGTTTCTGTTGAGGGTATCTTCAACAAGACATTGAATGCTGCTACATTGACCGACTGGAGCGTACAGGATGCCAAGGGCTTCCCACGTTTCAATGGTGCCGACAACCGTCCTGTATATCCTAAGGGTTCTACCGTAGGTACAAGTGCTTATGTACTTGAGAACACAAGCCGTGGTTACGGTTGGTCATTCTCTGCACAGGTAAATGCTCAGCCATGGGAGTGGTTGAACTTGATGGCTGCCTATACTCATACTGTATCTAAGGAGGTTACTTCACTTCCTGGATCTAACGCATCTTCTGTATTGAACTATATCTCTACAGTATATGGTCCTAACAACATCAAGTTGCACAACGGACAGAATGTAACTCCTGATCGTATCATTGCTTCTGCAACGATCCACGACAAGAGCAACAACCACTATAGCTTCATCTATGAGGCATGGCGTGGTGGTTACAACTACTCTTACATGACTGTAAACGATATCAATAATGATGGTTACAACTATGATGCTCTCTACATCCCTACAGACCAGCAGGTTGCTGACAATGAGTTCCGCTTCAAGTCTGAGGATGACAAGACTCGCTTCATGGATTATGTACATGCCAACAGCTACCTGAAGAACCATCAGGGTGAGTATGCAGAGGCTTACAGCCTTTACAACCCTTGGGTACATCGTATCGACTTCAGCTACAAGCACGATTTCAAGTTTGATGTGGCTGGTCACACCAACACTATCCAGTTGAGCTTCGATATGAAGAACGTGCTCAACTTCTTCAACTCTAGCTGGGGTGTCATGAAGTACTTGAACCCAGAGATTGGTTCAGATCCACGTATCTTGCGTTACGAGGGTCAGGATGCAGATGGTTATGCAACCTTCTCAACTCCAAAGTCAATCAATGGTAACACCAAGACTTTCGTACCAAATCACGCTATCGGTCAGTGCTGGTATGCATCAGTGGGTCTCCGTTACATCTTCTAATTAATAAAGTATCGAAATTATGAAATTTAAATATTTTTTCATTGCATTGATCGCCGTTGCAGGCTTCTTTGCAAGTTGTAGCGATGATAAGGACTTAGGTCAGCTTGATGGCATTCAGCTTTCTCAGTCTTCTCTCTCTATTCCGGTAGAGGGTGGACAGGTTGAATTTGATGTTACTTCTGCTGCTGACTGGAAGTTTGTTACCAACGATAAGAAGGGTAATCCTGTGGATTCTATTCCTGCCTGGATTTCTTCTTCTTGCAAGGGCGGTAGTGCAGGTACAACTCATGTTGTCTTCAATGCTGCTGCTACAAAGGGTGCTAACAATAGTACCTTCAAGTTGGTAAGTGGTGCTCAGACTCAGTACATCACCGTGATTCAGGGTGTATTGAATCCTCCATTCTCTACCTGTGCTGAAATTCTGGCAGGTAATGATGGCGAAACCTATAAGGTAAAGGGTACGCTCACCAAGCTTTCCAATACCGTATATGGTAACTGGTATATCAAGGATGCCACCGGTGAAGTATATGTTTATGGTACACTGGATGCCAATGGTAGTGCGCAGAATTTCGCTAGCTTGAAGCTGGAAGAGGGTGATGAGGTTACTATCCAGGGTCCTAGAACCACTTATGGAGGTTCTCCTCAGTTGAAGAACGTAACCGTTTTGAGCTATACCAAGTCTTTGATCAAGGTTGAAGAACTCGACAAGGATACATTGGATAAGGCTGGTGAGGACTTCAAGGTTTCCTTGACCGTAAAGGGTGAAGGCGTAACTGTTGATATCCCTGAGGCTGACCAAAGCTGGTTGTCTGTTAAGGGTATTGTCACCAGTGGTAAAAAGGCAGAGATTACATTCCATGCCAATGCCAATGCAGGTGGTGCTCGTTCTTCCAGCATCGGTTTCACTTCTACCAAGGGTAAGCAGAGCTCTACTGTTACTGCTGCAGTTTATCAGTTGGGTTCTATCATCGAGTGCCCTATTGCTGACTTCAACAAGGCTGAGAAGGGTTCTACCGTTTATCGTCTGACTGGTGTCATTACCAAGGTTGCTAATCCAACATACGGTAATTGCTACATCAAGGATGCTACTGGCGAAACATACGTTTACGGTATCGGTGCTAAGGGCGACTTCCAGAAGAAGGGCTTGAAGGTTGGCGATGTTGTAACACTTACTGGTGTGAAGGACATCTATAATGGTACAGGTCAGATGAAGAATGCTACTTTGGAGGCTGTGAAGGTAGTAACCAAGATTTCAGTAGCTGACTTCTTGACTAAGAAAGATGACAAAAACGTATATTATATGTTGGAAGGTACCATTACTGAGTTTGCCGGTCAGAAGAATGATTTGAAGACATTTGGTAACTTCGGTTTGACAGATGCAACAGGTTCTGCTTATGTCTATGGCTTGACTGCAGGCTGGGGTGGTGAAGGCAAGAAGGCTGGTGAGCTTGGCTTGAACTTTGGTGATAAGATTACCATCATCGGTTATCATACATCATACAAGAACGCTCCTCAGGTAGGTGGTGCATTCCTCTTCTCTAAGGGAAAGTAATCTGATACGTAAGTTTAATAAATAAATAAGGTTAAGCGAGAACGTTGCTGAGTAGGTAATGTTCTCGCTTTTCAATTGTAGTTATGAAGACAAAATGGTTTTATCTTCTTTCCTTGAGTTTCCTCTTGGCTTTCTCTGCGTGCAGTAGCGACGGTGATGACCAGGGCTCTCTGAAAGATTCGAATGCGAATAAGAATGTGGTTTCTGCTTCTGTTCCAACAGAAGCAACAGGGTTGGAATTCCCTAAGGTTGTGGCGAATGGAACTTCTAGAAATGTAGTGCTCGTTCGCAGAACGGCTGACTATGGCGTAACCTATTCCACTTACTACGATTTGGATAAGAAGTCGCCAAGATGGTGTTGCTATCAGATTTGCCAGTCTAACAATATGAAAAACTGGTTTAGAAAGCAGTGGGAAGGTGCCACCTGGATGGGCAAGAAATGGAGTGGGGATCCGTTCCAGAAAGACCCGGAGGTAGATGCCGATTGCCAACCTCCGGTTAGCAAGGAGTTTAGCGGAAGTGGATATGATCGTGGTCACATCGTGGCTTCTGAGGATAGAGTTTACAGTCAGGATGCCAATGGTCAGACATTCTATATGACCAATATGTATCCGCAGATGCATAATTTCAATGCCGGTATCTGGGAAGATATGGAGAAGCTGGTCCGTAATTTCCTTACCTACGATATGAGTACGCAGGCATCTCATGCCAAAGATACGCTTTATGTGTGCAAAGGTGGCACCATCGACTCTTCTGGTCAGATTCTGAATTATACGAAGAATGGTTATATCGTTCCGAAGTATTTCTTCTGTGCGGTTCTTCTGAAGAATGCCAAAGGTTATCAGGCTATCGGTTTCTGGTTCCGCCACAACGCTTATGGTTCGTCTGAAACGGTAAAGGGTCATGTGGTCAATATCAGGAAGCTGGAAGAACTGACAGGACTTGATTTCTTCTGCAATCTTCCGGATGATATTGAGAGAAATGTAGAAAATGCTTCTTGTGATCCGAATACGGTTAAGGAAAAGTGGGGTTTCTAACCACTTCTCTTGTTGTATGCAATAAGAAAAGAATCCGTATATGAAAAAGGGTGCGTCATCAATCTGTGACGCACCCTTTTAATTTATATGATACCAGTTGGATATTAGAACAGCTGGGCGAAAGCCTCGGCTGTCTTGCCTGTATAGGTTACCATCTCTGTAACTGGCTGGTAGCCGAAATCCTTGAAGGCAAGGAGCTGAGTGGCTACAAACTGATGGTCGTCAGAGAGGCATGCCTGCAGCTTCATATTACCCATGCTGATAGCTGATACCGGGAACTTCTGGATAGAAGATTCTACCTCGCTAGGGGCAGAGTTAAGGATGCTGATGAGCTTCTTGCCATCCTCTAAAGAGTATTCCTTCTCCTTGATCTTAATTGCACTGTTTGTGGGTTTGTAGATCAACTTGATGGTCAAACCCATGAAACCCTTCTTTACCTGTACATCGTCGAGTGCCAATACTTCCGCACCCATATCTAAATGATTAATCTTAGCCATAATCTTATTTCTTCTTTAAATATATATATAAATCTGTTTTTTGTAAAATATAAAAAGAAGAACTAACAGATGAGATGCCGCAGGCAAATGACATAATACTTGCTGGCGACATCAAAGTGGATAGGGGCGGTTTCCTGGCGGAAAGGCTCCTTCGCACCTTCTATGACTGATAAAAGGGATGATAAAAATCGGATTCTATGCGTTAGCAATCTACAGCTTGCAGATGGGTTGCCATGTATGTTGCCACTTGGCAACAAACGCTGTGGACGACTGCTGCATACCCGATAGGCGGCATTGGATGCATCTTCCAGCTGGGCATCCTGCTCCTGCTGGTGAGGTGTAACCTTGGCAAGTCTATCCTTCGTATGGCTTGTATAAGAAGCAGCAGATACCTCTCCATAGCCTGAGAAGACCATGGACATCAGAAAAATGATGTAGAGTATCAACTGCTTCATATTTGATATTTGATGGTGCCGGAAATCTCCCGACACCGTTTTTTAAAATAATTAATAGCTTCTTGCGATGATAACGCGAGCTACGGCAGGCTTGCCGCTCACCATATCAACACCTGGAGTCTGCTCGTAAGCGAATGGCACGCAACGGATGGTAGCCTGAGTCTCCTCCTTGATCTTTGCCTCGGTCTCGGCTGTACCGTCCCAGTGGCAGAGGAAGAAACCGCCATTCTTTACACGCTCCTTGAACTCCTCGTAGTTGTCGCACTCATATACGTGAGCATCACGGTAAGCACGGGCCTTCTCGAAGATGTTCTTCTGGATATCTTCCAACATATCCTTCACGCGCTCTACGATGCCGTCGAAGCTTACGTTCTCCTTCTCCAAGGTATCACGACGCATGATCTCGATGGTGTTGTTCTCCAAGTCACGGCCACCCATAGCCAGACGAACAGGTACACCCTTCAACTCGTAGTCAGCAAACTTGAAGCCAGGACGCTTAGCTGTGTTGTCATCATACTTCACGCTGATGCCCAACTCGCGGAGCTGGTCGATAACTGGCTGCAGCTTGGCAGTAATCTGAGCCAACTGCTCGTCGCCCTTGTTGATAGGAATGATGACCACCTGGATAGGAGCCAGCTTTGGAGGCAATACCAGACCGTTGTCATCGCTGTGAACCATGATGAGGGCACCCATCAGTCGGGTAGAAACACCCCATGAAGTAGCCCATACATACTCAGGCTTGTTCTCCTTGTTCAAGTATGTTACGTCGAAACTCTTGGCGAAGTTCTGACCCAGGAAGTGAGAAGTACCGCTCTGGAGAGCCTTGCCATCCTGCATCATTGCCTCGATGGTATAGGTGTTGAGAGCACCTGCGAAACGCTCAGTCTCACTCTTCACACCCTGCAATACAGGAACGCCCATGTAGTTCTCGGCAAAATCAGCGTAAACCTTGAGCATCTCCTGAGCCTTTGCCTCAGCCTCTTCCTTAGTGGCATGAGCGGTATGACCCTCCTGCCAGAGGAACTCAGAAGTACGGAGGAACGGACGGGTACGCATCTCCCAACGCATTACGTTACACCACTGGTTGCAGAGGATAGGGAGATCACGCCATGAATGGATCCAGTTCTTATAGGTGTTCCAGATGATGGTCTCAGAAGTAGGACGGATGATGAGCTCCTCATCGAGCTTTGCGTTAGGATCAACCTCAACCTCTTTGCCATCCTCTGTAGAACGGAGGCGGTAGTGGGTAACTACGGCACACTCCTTGGCGAAACCTGCCACGTGCTCAGCCTCACGAGAGAAGAAACTCTTCGGGATGAGGAGAGGGAAGTATGCGTTCTGTACACCTGTCTGCTTAAACATCTTGTCGAGCTGCTGCTGCATCTTCTCCCAGATAGCGTAACCGTATGGTTTGATAATCATACAACCACGAACTGGTGACAACTCAGCGAGATCAGCCTTTACTACCAAATCATTGTACCACTGACTGTAGTTGTCAGCGCGCTTGGTTAAATTCTTGAGTTCTTTAGCCATATTGCTTTATTCTATTTATTTTGTTTTTTATTTCTTCTGTTACTTATATATTAAGGTATAAGCTTGAACCTTCATCATCTGCTGCCGGCAGTTCATCTGTCTGCTGGTGTCTGAAATCCTACTTTTAGGGATTTTCCACCCCCAAATAGGTGATTTCCTAGCTCTATTTCGACAAATACCCTTAAATTTGCATGCAAAAATACAAAAAAATATTAGAAAACTCTCCATTATGGAGAAAAAAGAGTTATCTTTGCAATTAAATAACATAAATATAGGAGATTTTAAAATGAAAAAGACTAATTTTGCAGTTGCAGGCCTCTCTTTGTGCTTGCTTTTCTCAAGTTGTGGAACCAATCAGAAGACAGGTACAGCTGTAGGTGCCGGTTCTGGTGCAGCTCTGGGTGCTATCGTTGGTGGATTGCTCAATAATAGCCATCGTGGTACAGGTGCACTTGTTGGTGCTGCTATCGGTGCAGCTGTTGGTGGCGGTGCTGGTAACCTCATCGGAAAGCACATGGATAAGGTGAAGGCTGAGGCTGAACGGGTGAAGAATGCACAGGTTGAGACTGTAACAGATGCCAATGGCTTGTCTGCCGTTAAGGTAACATTTGCTTCTGGTATCCTCTTCCCAACTAACGGTTCTACTCTCAGCAGCAGCGCAAAGACTGATTTGGCTCAGTTTGCCGGTGTATTGAAGAACAATACCGACTGTGAGGTTTCTATCCAGGGTTATACTGATGCTACAGGTAATGATGGTATCAACTTGCCATTGAGCCAGAAGCGTGCTGAGGCAGTTTACAACTATCTCGCTTCTTGCGGTGTTACAAGCCGTCAGGTAAAGAATGTTCAGGGTTTTGGTTCTGCTAACCCTGTTGTTAATACTACTGCTGCTTGCGCCCAGAACCGTCGTGTAGAGGTCTATATGTACGCTAGCCAGGCTATGGTTAACGCAGCCAACAACGGTACATTGAAGTAATAAGTTTCATGCTCCCGGAAGGGAAAAACTAAATAGATGATTTTGAAGAAAATCAAGAATATAGTAAAATGGGTGGTGGTGCTGTTTTTCAGTACCACCATTCTTGCTGTAGTGGCATATAGGTTCATTCCTGTGTATGTCACTCCTCTTATGTTTATCCGATGCTTCCAGCAAGTAGCTGATGGTGAGAGTATTACCCTGCATCATCATTGGGTTTCGATGGATAAGATTTCGCCTCACATGCCTGTGGCGGTGATGGCGAGCGAAGATGCGAGATTCCTGAAGCATCATGGTTTCGACTTCAATGCCATCGAGAGTGCGGCGAAGAATAATGCACGTGGTGGAAAGGTGCATGGAGCCAGTACCATCAGTCAGCAGACTGCTAAGAATGTCTTCCTGTGGCCTGGCCGTTCATGGACCCGCAAGGGATTTGAAGTCTACTTTACCTTCCTCATCGAAATGATGTGGAGCAAGCAGCGCATCATGGAGGTTTATCTCAACAGCATTGAGATGGGACCGGGTATCTATGGTGTGGATGCGGTTGCAGAATATCATTTCGACAAGAAAGCGAAAGATCTGTTTCGTGGCGAGTGTGCGCTGATAGCAGCTACACTTCCTAATCCGCGCAAATTCAGTTCGCTGCATCCTAGCGCTTATATGAAGAAGCGCCAGCGACAGATAGAACATCAGATGAGATTTATCCCTACCTTCCCTCGTGAGGGCGAAGATTTCGACCCGGGCACGGCTGTGGGAGGATATAGGGGAAAGTAATACTTAGTTGATAGTTTATAGTTTATAGTTGATAGGGGTGACCTTAAAATAGTTTTTTGCCTCAAATATTGATTCATGGATTTACTGAAAGACTTGAACGAAGCGCAGCGTGCTGCGGTAGAATATATTGACGGACCTTCGCTGGTGATAGCCGGTGCAGGTTCGGGTAAAACGCGTGTGCTTACTTATAAAATAGCTTATCTCCTGAGCCAGGGCATGAAACCCTGGAGCATCATGGCGCTCACCTTTACTAACAAGGCAGCAAGGGAGATGAAGGAACGTATCGGAAAACTGGTGGGAAATGATCTCGCCCAGCATCTCTATATGGGTACCTTCCATAGCATCTTCTCCCGAATCCTGAGAGCGGAGGCCGAGCATATCGGCTTCAACAACAACTTTACCATTTATGACGAAAGTGACTCGCGCTCGCTGATCAAGGCGATAGTGAAGGAGATGGGGCTGGATGATAAGAAGTATAAGCCTGCTGCCGTTCATGCCAAGATTTCGATGGCGAAGAACAACCTGATGAGTGCTGCGGCTTATGAGAGCGATGCGGCTATCTTCGAGCAGAACAAGCGCGCGCAGATGCCTGAGGTTGGTAAGATTTTCGTGGCTTACGTGCAGCGCTGCAAGCAGGCTAATGCCATGGATTTCGATGATTTGCTGACGCTTACCTATCAGCTCTTCAGGGAGCATGAGGATATTCGCCACAAATATGCCGCCCGCTTCGATTATGTCCTGGTGGATGAGTATCAGGATACCAACCACGTTCAGATGTCTATCGTCATGCAACTCTGTCAGGAGAAGCAGCTTGTTTGTGCCGTGGGTGATGACTCGCAGAGTATCTATAGTTTCCGTGGTGCCAATATCGATAATATTCTCAACTATCAGCGCCAGTTTCAGGGCACGCGTCTCTTCAAACTGGAACAGAACTACCGCTCTACCCAGACCATCGTTGAGGCGGCTAACAGTCTGATCAAGCATAACCGCAACCAGATTCCTAAGGATGTGTTCAGCGAGAATGCGAAGGGTGAGAAGATTCAGTATAAGCCTGCTTACAGCGACAAGGAAGAGGCGGCGATTGTGGCGAAGGACGTGAAGCGTATCCGGCGCGAGGATGGCTGTCAGTATAGTGATTTTGCCATTCTCTACCGTACCAATGCCCAGAGCCGCAGCTTCGAGGAGGAGTTCAGAAAGCAGGGTATTCCTTATCGCATTTATGGCGGACTGAGTTTCTACCAGCGCAAGGAAATCAAGGACATCATAGCCTATTTCCGTCTGGTGGCGAATCCGGATGATGAAGAGGCTATCAAGCGTATCATCAACTATCCGGCTCGTGGAATCGGTGCTACTACGGTGCTGAAGATTGCTGACTGTGCCCATCAGAACCAGGTGAGTTTCTGGGAGGTAATCGGTGCCCCTGAGCAGTATGGACTGGCTGTAAACAAGGGTACGATGAACAAGCTGGAAACCTTCAGATTGCTCATTTCTTCGTTTATAGAACGGGCTCAAACTACGGATGTCTATGAATTGGGTGATGCCATTATCAAGGAGAGTGGTATCAGTCAGGATATCATGTCGGGCAAGGATGCCGATGATCTGGCACGTCAGGAGAATCTGGAGGAATTCTTGAGCGGTATGTCGGCTTTTGTGGAGGAACGCCGTGAAGAGGGTAGGTTCGATGAACTCTTCCTGCAGGATTATCTGCAGGATGTGGCGCTGCTTACCGATGCTGACAGCGATGGTGATAAGGATGAACCTCGTGTATCTCTGATGACGGTTCATGCTGCCAAGGGTCTGGAGTTTCCTACGGTCTTCGTGGTAGGATTGGAAGAGAATATCTTCCCAAGTCCGCTTTCTGCTGCTTCGCTCAGAGAACTGGAGGAGGAACGGAGATTGCTTTACGTTGCCATTACGCGAGCTGAGAAACATTGTATCCTGACGAACGCCAAGAACCGCTGGCGATATGGCAAGATGGAGTTTGATAATCCGAGTCGGTTTATCGATGAGATTGACGGCAAGTTGATTGATAGCCAGGATGAGGCTGGTGGAAGCTTGTTTGGCTCTATGTCTGACCAGCCGGAGTGGGCGAGAGCGCAACGTCCTCGCAGACCGTGGGAGGATGCTGAGCAGCCTAGATACAGTAGCAGGTATCAGAATTCCAAACCGGTAGCATCGCAGTTTGTAGCAGATCCTAAGCCTTCTCTCTTTGATGATGAACCGGAGACTTCACGTACTTCCGGACGCTCGTCTGTTTCCGGTCGCTCATCTCTCTCTGAAGGTAATTTCAAGTCTGTTAGAGCGCTGAATGCAGCGAAGCGTTATATGGAGACGCATTCTTCTCATCCTGCTTCTCGCGGTACTGGATCTTCTGCAGCATCAGTTTCTTCTTCTGCAGCTTCATCTGCTGGCAGTTCATCTTGTGGTTTGCAGGAGGGAATGAAGATAGAACATCAGCGTTTTGGACGGGGAACAGTATTGAAGATTGAAGGTACTGGTGAGAATACGAAGGCTACGGTTGAGTTCGTTCATTCTGGCACCAAACAGCTTCTGCTGAAATATGCCAAGTTTACGGTAGTAGATTAAGTTCAGTAGTCTGATTTTGCGTTTTTAATAATATATTAGGGCTCTTTAGTATGCTAAAGTACTAAAGAGTCTTAATTTTTTGTGTGATTATTTGTTCTTCTTGTAACTTTTGTTTATATTTGTAGCATATTTACGAACGATATGCAAAAAACGTTTAATATTTAACTTATAAACAGAACGATTATGAAGAAATTAATGATGATGGCAGTAATTCTGCTTGCTGGTGTAGGAAGTGTAATGGCACAGAGCGATTACAAGCGCGGTATCTTTAACCATGTAGGTCTTAACGTGGGTGCAGGTACCGAGGGTATTAGTGTTGGTGTGGCTGCTCCTGTTACTAACTTCCTTGAGGTTGAAGCAGGTGTGAACATCATGCCATCTTTTAAACTGTCTGGTGATTTGGATGTAGATGTCAATACCAGTTCTTTGCCTCAAGTACCTGATTTTCAGTACCCAACCAGTGCAACCATTCATGCAGAAGGGGCATTCGACCGTACCACCTTTAATGTAAAGGCTAATCTGTATCCATTCGGTGGTGGCAGCAAGTTCTTTATCGCAGCTGGTTTGTCTATTGGTGGTGAGAAGATTGCTGAGGTTACCGGTTCTTGCGATGAACTTCGTGATTTCTCTAATAATTATTTGAAAAATAATCAAACTTTGGAGCAACAGTTCCGTAAGGCTATATCAGCCAACTTGGGTGGTTACAACTTGGAGCTCGATGAGAACTATAATGTTCAGGGTGATATCCGTTGCAAGAATGTTCGTCCATACCTTGGTTTAGGTTTCGGTCGTCTGGTTCCTAAGAACCGTATCGGTTGCCGCTTTGAGTTGGGTTGCCAGTTCATGGGTAAGCTCAAGGTTTACCAGAATGGTAACGAGATAGATATCAATAAGGCATTGGAAGATGCTGGCGAGGATGATCTCTCTAAGTTCGTAAAAGACTTGAAGGTTTATCCTGTTTTGAAGTTCTCTCTTACAGGTAGAATCTTATAATATAGATAAAGAGTTATAAAAATAGATTGGGCAAGGCCATCTCTGGTCTTGCCCTTTTTGTTTCTATATACTATAAATTGAAAAAGCGTCCCCGCAGTAGCCTCACGGTCACTACGGGGACTTATAATTACTAACATCTAACTTTAGCATTTTTGTTTAAACTTAAAAACAAATTCTTTATGAGAGTAATTTCTCCATTATCTATAAACATAAACCAAGTATCTCATATATTGCAAGTAACTTGTATCCTGCAAATATCTTGTGTCCTTAAATGCAAGTTCTTAGAAAAGTCAAACCCATAGACCAGTATCTCTACTAATATCTTGATTATTTTTATTTTATTGCTTTTTGTCTGTTTAATATTTAATACTTTTAAGTTCACAATGCAAAGATATAAAAAAAATGGGTAAACTCCAAATTAATTTTGCTTTATTTTGTATTAAGTGGCTTTTATTGTACTTATGCGGCAGTTTTTAAGGATTAACCGGCAAAGTTAAGAGGGTGTATCATAAACATTCAAATGCTTTATGATACACCCTCTTTCTCAGGATTCTGAATTTTTTCGTGTTTATAACGCTTCGTCTTCAGGACGTGGCATCTGTGTCTGGGGCTTCTGTTTCTTGCCTGACTTCATGAATAGTTTCTTCTTCTTGAGCCATGCAGCCTTGCGTATCTCGTATTCTTCGCGATGACGCTCCAAAAAATTATCTGCCATGTTTCGTTTCCTTTTTTACTTTGCGTTATGAATGCTTATTCTTCTTTAAACTTACTGTAAATCACCTTGATTCGGATCGGACCAGATGCCACCTTCTTACCAGTCTTCTCGTCTGTGGTATAATCCTTGTCAGGATCATCCGTACCTACGATGAGTCGGGTAGAAGCGAGTGACATATCGTGATTAATCTTGGAGATGACGGTAGTATAGCCCTGTGTGGTTGTAATAACGTTTACAGGAACCAGTACTACTTTATTCCAGTTTTCTCCCTTGCCCTTGTTCTTATACATGGCAGAAACCAGGTTGGCGATATTCTGGAATGTATAGGCATTCTTGTAGGTGCCGGTACTGCTGTAGCTTGCCGTATAAGAAGTACGGTTGTCAGCCAACTTGCTCTTTTCGAAGAACGACTGCAAACTGTCTTTCTGAACCATCAGGATGGTGCTTGGTGTAGCAAAGTTGTATGGGTTGTCTTCGTTTTCATTGTTGAGTCGTGGGAAAGAGATGGTAGCAGTGTTGAGCGTATCCTTCTCATGACCTTTCATGATATCTTCGATAGGGAGGGTAACCTCGGTGAAGATACCTGCCGGTGACTTGAGATAAGTACATTTCTCCTGATCCTTACTTGCCAACTTCTTCAAGTTCTCGGTATCGTTCTCAATCTTGTTGAGCTGCAATACCTCTTCTGTACCATCGAAACGGTTGTATCCGATGCTTACAGCTGTACTGTCTTTAACGCCGTCCTTTGCCTTGATGGTCTTGTGGCGGGTCCAGTAGAAGATAAGCTCTGTATTCCAGATCTTAGCCATGTTACCCGTACCGCCTACGTTCTTGATATAGAAGCCAGGGCAGACATTGTACAGGAACTTGTAGTTGGTCTTGAAGTACTCAGGATGTTCAGCGTATGTTTGCATGATGTAAGAACCATAGTTCTTGTATGTCTTACCATCTTTCGTGTACTTCTTATTCAAGTAAATCTTGAAGTTCTTGACATCTGATGTATTGCTCAAGTTGTAATTACTGCTCCAATGCTGGTTGTTTTCGTTTACCCAGCCTTTCTCGAAGGCATCATAATTAGAGTAATACTCCTTATCTTCTGACATCGGCTTTGTCATCTCATAGGCTGTCACCTTCATTGGGGCGATGGTATCACCGTAGCTGGCATTGTATGAAACCAGAAGGTAGCATGAGTCTGCTTCGATAGAACCGTTGTTTGCCTGCTTGATGTAATCGAGTGTATCTACAGAGAAAGTAGGCAATACGCTCAATTGGGTCATGTAGTCGCCCTTTACATAGTTGCCGGTTTCCGGGTCTTTCATCTTTCCGATGAGTCCCGTGTTGTTGCGGCTCAATACGGAATCTGCTACTATAGACTTTGTGGTAACATTGAACGCTGAGTTAGAAATGTTAATGTTGTCTATCTTATTAGTGATGCTACCACCGATTCCCTCGGTGGTATCATCACATGCAGCGAAAGTAAGCGCTGCTATTACTAATACTGTTAAGAGTCTTAAAATTTTCATTATCCTTGTATGTATGTGTCTCTGTTGTCGGAATTTTATTCTGCGTCAGGACAAACCTTGTTGATGAAGTCTGCGTATGGCTCCTGGATATCTTCTCCCGGATAAGCCAGTACAGGCTTGTTCTTCTCCTTCGCATAATCAAAGAGAATCTGGTTAGCTTCTTCTTCACCTTCTACTACACCGTCGCTATAGTCGATGGCGAGTTTGCCGAGTTCAATGAAGTTGAAGTCGTCCTGATAGCCGTCGAGCAGTTCAGACTTGGCATCGCGGAAGGCAACGCAACGTTTGAAGTTGGTACCCAGTTCACCCTTGAGTTCGTTGGTATAGAGAGCGGTAATCACCTTTGATTCTGCAAATGAAGGCTCTTCGCTGTAGGCTGTCTTTACGTAGAATGGCACTACTGCGCTAGCCCAACCCTGGCAGACGATTACATCAGGCTGCCAGCGGAGCTTCTTGACGGTTTCCAATACACCACGTGCAAAGAAGATAGCTCTTTCTCCGTTGTCGGCATATTCCTTTCCGTTTTCATCGGTGCCCATCTGGCGGCTCTTGAAATAGTCGTCATTATCGATGAAATAAATCTGCTGTCGTGTTGTTGGTATAGATGCAACCTTGATGATCAGCGGATGGTCTGTATCATCTATGATAAGGTTCATACCAGACAGGCGAATGACCTCGTGCAATTGTCCGCGACGCTCGTTGATGGTGCCCCACTTAGGCATGAAGGTGCGGATCTCAAAACCTGCTTCCTGCATCTTCTGAGGCAGTTCGCGTCCCATGATTGACATGTGAGACTCGGCTACGTATGGGTCGATCTCCTGATTGATAAATAATACTTTTTTTGCCATAAAATTTAAATTTTATTCTTACGAATTACGTGCAAAGGTACAAAAAAAACTTCAAATAGGGGCATTTTTTCTCCGAAATTCATTATTTTCGGCAATAATTCGCATATTTTTAGGTTTTTTCTTTCTCATTTGAGAAAAAAGTTGTTATTTTGCACCCGAAAACAGATTATGACGATGAAAGTATTCAATAAGATTGTTGACCTCCAGAACGAACTCTTCATGTGTCGTAAGGAGGGAAAGGAAATCGGCCTTGTGCCAACTATGGGTGCGCTGCATGAGGGTCACGCCTCTCTTGTTAAGCGCAGTGTAAAGGAAAATGGCGTGACTGTAGTTTCTGTGTTCCTGAATCCTACACAGTTTAATGATCAGGGTGACTTGGATCGCTATCCTCGTACCCTCGATGCTGACTGCAAGCTCTTGGAGGCTTGTGGTGCTGACTATGTGTTTGCACCATCGGTGAAGGAGATGTATCCTACACCAGATACACGCCACTTTGAGTTTCCACCTGTTTCTACCGTGATGGAGGGTGCCAAGCGCCCGGGTCATTTCAATGGTGTATGTCAGGTAGTGAGCCGTCTTTTCTATATCGTTCGACCAACCCGTGCTTATTTCGGTGAGAAGGATTGGCAGCAGATTGCTGTCATCAAGCAGCTCGTGAAGTACATCAACAGCGATGTGCAGATTGTAGAGTGCCCTATTGTCCGTGATGAGGATGGTTTGGCTAAGAGCAGCCGTAATACTTTGCTGGCTCCTGATGAGCGTGCCATTGCGCCAAACATCTATAAGGCCCTGAAGGAGAGTGTGGAGTATGCCAAGACTCATACCGTACAGGAAACTCACGATAAGGTGGTTGCCGACATCAATGCTGTAGAGGGTCTGGAGGTAGAGTATTTCCAGATTGTGGATGGCGACAGCCTGCAGGATGTTTCTTCATGGGAGGATAGTGCCTATGTGGTAGGTTGCATCACCGTTTATTGCGGTAAGACTCCTATCCGTCTCATCGACCATATCAAGTATAAGGGATAATTCCTCGATAGATTTCTTTATTAAGTTTAATCCGTAACAGATCAAGTAATAACAGAACAATGCAGATAGAAGTATTGAAGAGTAAGCTCCATTGTGTGACCGTAACTGAGGCTAACCTGAATTATATGGGTAGCATCACCATCGATGAGGACTTGATGGACGCTGCTAATCTGATAGCAGGCGAGAAGGTTCAGATTGTAGACAACAACAATGGTGAGCGCTTGGAGACCTATATTATCAAGGGTGAGCGTGGCAGCGGTTGTATCTGCCTGAACGGTGCTGCAGCCCGCAAGGTGCAGGTGGGCGATACCGTTATCATCATCGCTTATGCCCTGATGGACTTTGAGGAGGCGAAGACCTTCCAGCCAACCGTGGTTTTCCCAAAAGAGGGAAACAGGGTTTAATATTCAATGGAAACAAAAGAAAGGGTGTGTCATG
>OIWS01001251.1_pt1 | contig 26775 bp, 28 predicted proteins | sample 1587611 | NCBI WGS metagenome assembly OIWS01 (sample SAMEA3888919, study PRJEB22519) | human gut metagenome | biome: human gut; feature: human-associated habitat; material: faeces | place: Denmark | collected 2010 | reverse complement strand
CGTCACCGGCAAGGCCTACATTGCCGCCAAAACGCTGGAGGCGCTGGAGCGCTACGCCGCCGTGACCACCCGCTTTGACGAGCTGGGCGGCGCCCTCACCGAGGACGAGCTGACCCAGGCCCAGACCCAGACCGACAACACCTGGGCCAGTTACGGCGACCTGTACGAGAAGAACGGCATCGACCAGGAAAGCCTGCTGGCCTACACCCAGGCCAGCTACAAGGCCAGCGACCTGCTGGAGATGCTGTACGGCGAAACCGGCGCCGAGCCGGTGAGCGACGAACAGCTCACCGCCTTTCTGGCCCAGAACAGCGCCGAGGGCCGGGGCGCGCTGCTGCCCATGGCCGACACCGCCAATGGTTCCTTCCCCGGCAGCGACGACATCGCCCAGATCAAGGCCGCGGCCGAACAGCTGAAAACCGATGTGGAAAACGGCGACACGCTGGAGGCTGCCGCCGCCAAGGCCCTGCCGGGGGTGCTGTCGCTGCTGGGCACCACCTACACCGACGGAATGCTGGGCCAGTACGTGGGCAGCTACACCTTCCTGGCTTCGGATCTGGACTATTACGGCGACACAGTAAAGAGCGCCATTCTGGGCGCTCAGCCCGGCCAGGTGACGGCGGTGGAGATGGGCCTGAGCATGATGGTGTTCCAGGCCGGTGAAAAGCCCACCGCCCAGGGCCTGACCGCCAACGACCGCCGGGCCGCCCTGGCCGAGATGAAGGGGGACGAGCTGGATGAGCAGCTGGCCCAGCTGGGCGCACAGCTGACCCACAGCCTGGACGAGAGCGCCATGAAGTACTACAACCCCAAAAACATTGCCGTAAACTGAGAGGAACCTGCATGAACATCACCGTATACCTGGGGGCCTTCGGCGGCAGTGACCCCGCCTTTGCCGCCGCCGTGCAAAACGGATACGGCATGGAGATGGATGTGCAGTTCAGCAGCGACCGTAAGCTGCTGGTGTTCCATGATGATACCCTGACCCGCATGACCGGCACCAAAGGCTGGGTGCGGGATTACCCCTATGACCAGATATGCCAGATGCCGCTGAAAGGCAGCGCCGAGCACGCCCCGCTGTTCAGTGAGTTTTTGCAGACAGTGGACGGCAAAACCCCGCTGATTATCGAGATCAAGAGCCGCCATGAATATACCGGCGAATATCTGGACGCCCTGTGCCACGCCACGCTGGACGGCCTGAAAGGCTACAACGGCCCCTATTGCATTGAAAGCTTTGACCCCCGCGTGGTCAAGCGCATCCGTAAATTTGCGCCGCAGGTACTGCGTGGCCAGCTGGTGGATAGTTACCGTGCTTACCGTAAGGAAGGCGCGAACCCCATCCATGCGTTTGTCGTCAGCCACTGCTTTGGCAACTTTATGGCCCGGCCGGACTTTATTGCCTGGTGCCCGGACAAACAGAACTGGGCCGTGCGGCTGTGCGCCCGCCTTGGTGCCATGATGGTTATGTGGACCGCCCTGCCGGAGCATGACCAGGCCGCGCTGGAAAAACAGTACGATGCCGTCATCTTCCAGTGGTACCACCCGGAAGTCAAGTACAAATAAGAACCGCGGTTCTAAATACAGCAGCCCCCTCATATCGTTGCGTAAAAGCATTGCAACGTTTTTGAGGGGGCTGCATTTATGTTTTTATTTACAGTTACCAAACCTGGTCTGCGGCAGGCGGGGGCGCTTGCCCTTTGCGCTGTCTGCCTGGCTGGCACGGTTACGGCGGCGGTGCGCCTGGCGGGCAAAAGCGTGGCTGCCAGCGCTACAGTGCAAACCACAATTGAAAATACCCAGGATATCGGCACCTACTTTACCGGCTACGGTTTTGAGGTGGACTTGAGCACCGCCGCGGTGGACAAAGTGAAGATCCCCAAAAAGTGGGACGACAGCTTTACTGCCTTTAACCAGGTGGTGGGGGAAAGCGGCCTGACCCTGGCGGACTATAAGGGAAAAACGGTGGAAAAATGGACGGTACTCTGCCCGGCGCGCTCAGATGGCGCAACAGACACCTACTGTGTGCTGCTGGTATATAAAGCAAAGCCGGTTGGCGCCTACCTGCTGGAAAAGCCCTCCGGCGAGGTGAGCGGCCTGATTACCGCGACCCAAACCGCCGCCGAAGCCGAACAGCACCGTGGTAATGCCGGTAGTAAAGCCTGCCAGCGCAATAATAACGATCTCATTCAAGAGAGTATCCCCGACCTGAAAATGAGCGAGCAGCTTATACCGGTCGCGTACTGCTTCCCATTTGCGTAGCGCTCAATTACCTTTGTAAATCGGTCAGAGGGAGGCAGGTGTGCGCAACGTAAAAATTGACGAGTTCGATCGACTCGATCGTGATGTGGTGGCGTTAGGTAATGACTATGCGCAGGGATTTATCCTGCCCCCGCACCAGCATCGTCGCGCACAGCTGCTGTATGGCGCGACCGGACTGATGTATGTCACTACGCAGGACGGAGAATGGGTGGTTCCTCCGCAACACGCTGTCTGGATCCCCCCTGAAACCGTGCATGCCGTCAGATTTGCAGGGGTGACCACGCGTAGCTTGTATATTGAGCCAGATTGTGTGGCCGCTTTCATTAAACACCGTCGTTGCGAAGTGATCAGCGTCTCGCCGCTGTTGCGCCAGCTACTGCTTGAGGCTGTGGATTTACCACCGTTGTACGACAGCCCACGCGATCGCACGCTGATACAGTTGATGTTGCTGGAACTGGCCGCCATGCCGGTCCGCGAATTTGACATTCCGTTGCCGCAGCATCCGGCGCTGCTGGCGCTTTGTCAGGCTTTTTTGCTTAACCCCTCTATCCATGATCCTGCGGCGCGCTGGGCCAGGGCGCTGTTTATGAGTCCTAGTACCTTTCGCCGCCATTTCCTGAAGCAGCTGGGCCTGTCGTTTTCCGCCTGGCGACAGCGAGCCTGCGTGGTGAGCGCCCTGGCATGGTTGATAGCAGGCAAACCGGTGAACGAAGTGGCATTATCCCTTGGATACGACAATGCGTCCTCTTTCGCCACCATGTTCCGCCGCGTGACCGGGCAGCCGCCGTCGTTTTATCACCCAGCCTGAGGCGTCGGAGAAGGGGACTCCCGCAGCATGTGTCGGAAATGAATGTCGCTTTTATGGCGTTGCTATGCGTTTACGCGGTCATAAGACAGATAATCCAGGAAGGCCTGGCTTCGTTTTCAGGTACCCCTACATTTAGTGGTGGCTACATCCAGGCGGTTTATCTATTCTGCCTGTAACCGTGAGAAGACCGGAGTCTCTCTTTGTGAACCATCTTATCGTTGAAAAAATCATCATCATCATTCTTCTCATCCTGTGGGGATTCGATACCTTCAGAACCAGGAAAAGAAAACGCTATGATCCCGCCATTGAAGCGGCTGATGCCAGCGAACGCCATCAATGGCGCTATCTGAGATGGGGGTTTCGAATCATACAGGTGGTAGCGGGAGTGTATATCGTCGTTCAACTGATACAGGTATTACTGAGATAGAGGCATGGGCAGAGTTGCTTTTCGCGTCGACAAGGGGAAGCGTTCGCTCTGTGCCAGAGCAGACGTTAACGTCGATAACTACGTCACTTCTGAAGCTGAACATAACCATTATCAGCTACACTTGTTCCTGTTTTTCGTCGAGAGCTGAGAACTTGCCTGCATATCAAAGGAGGGTTTTTAGATGATAACATTTCAAATAACGGCTTATGTGACCCTGCAATGATGCAAGTGATACTGGTTCGACACGCGGAAACAGAATGGAATGTAAAAAATATTATTCAGGGACACAGTGATAGCGCATTGACGCTTCGTGGGGAGCGTCAAACATCAGCTTTATTGGCAGCGTTTGCAGAGAGTGATTACCGGGTAGAATGTGTTTACGCGTCTCCACTTGGCCGGGCCTGGCAAATGGGACAGCGCCTGGCTGAGCGTTTTTATTGTTCACTGATAGCTGAACCGGCTCTGAAAGAACAGGCTTTTGGTCAGTTTGAAGGCATGACAACCGTAGCGCTGCTGCAAAATAATCCGGACGCCGCAGAAGCATTATTCACCCTGGATGCAGAGTATTGTCCGCCAGGGGGTGAGTCTCTCTCAGATGCTTCGCAGCGAATGATACATTTTTTATCCAGTCTGGAAAAAAAACATCATCATCGAACAATATGTATTGTGTCTCACGGGCAGGTCATTCAGGGCGTGCTTGCGACATTAAAAAGTGGATCTGTGGATGATTTTCACCGCTATGCACAACCCAATGCGAGTTACGCCGTTTTCGAGCTGATTAATGGAAGCTGTACCGTTCTAAGCTGGGGGATCGCGACACATTTACGTCACCTGGATTAGCCGTTACCTTGCTGTCATTCAAATCGATGATGATTGAAGTACAACGTCCGCTTCTTGCCCGCATCGAACGGAGGTAACATAGCGGAAATATGTTTTCGGACTCCACCAGGATGCCTTTCATCGAAACGTTTATGACTTTCCTTCTCGCACTGACGCTTCTGGAGATTTCTCCTGGGCCAGACATGATGCTGACTATCGCCACCAGGAGCGGACGTTCAGATGACTGGGGATCCCCGGTTATATCCTCCCGTTTTTTGACGTCAGAAATTCATAGTTTTATGCCCAGGTTTTGATATTTCAGAGGAACTGGTAACAAAAGCATGTTGAGGTAGAACTTTTTTAAGTAAAAACATATTGGTGTCAGGATCTGGATCTGCGCAATAATCATTCACAACGATAAGGCGGTAATCCAGATCAAAAGCTTGTCCGACTGTGGAAAGCACCACACGACTGGTAGTTACACCCGTAAGAATCAGGTCTTCGATGCCTTGAGCACGAAGGATCATCTCAAGTTCAGTAAACGAGAAAGCTCCGACTCTGCGTTTGACGATGACGACTTCATTTTCTGCTGGAGCAACATCAGGATGAATAGCCGTGCTCTCGTTATCAGCCATAAAAACTACATTCTCCTTAATCGAAGCGAAGATAGTGTTGTTTTTGCTGACCTCTGGATACCCCTTGCGGAATCCGACGCTGACATAAATGACCGGTACGCCTGCTGTGCGCGTAGCGGCAATCAGCGGAAAGCCGCCTCCGCCTTCTTGAGGCAATCAATTCAAGCAGACGTAGCCTGAGGGCGAGGGGTATTGCGATATCCTAATATAAGTCGCCAGTTTTGATGACAGAACGACAAAAATCCGCTTTTCGCTCACAGCGGATCTTCACCTGCGTTAGCTCGTCCGCTCCTCCCTTAAAGCTGCCCTTTACGGCAGACTAGTGCCAGGAGCGGATGTTGCATGCCCACAGGAGCGCGATGGAAATGTAGCAGTACAACTTATCCCTATCGTCAAAAAATGGCACTAACTGAAAGATGTCAATCTGCTTCCTCATATATATCTACATTCCCCCCTATTCATTAATAAAGGATGGATGAAGATGCTGAGAGGTAAAAGAGCTGTAATTACCGGTGGTGGCACGGGATTTGGTCAGGCGCTGAGCGTATGGTTAGCGCGAGAAGGCGTCGAGGTGGATTTTTGCGCGAGGCGCGCTGATGACATTCAAAAAACTTGCAGTATCATTACGGCTGAAGGCGGAGTGGCGAAAGGGCATCTCTGTGATTTAACCCTACCTGAATCCCTTTCTCAGTTTTCTTCACAGTTGTTAACTTTAGACAAGCCCATAGACATTTTAATCCTCAATGCTGCTCAGTGGCTTTCAGGAACGTTAGACGATCAATCAGACACAGAAATCATAAATACTATCAGTTCAGGCCTGACAGGTTCTATTCTGCTGACTCAGGCATTGCTACCCGGGTTAAGACGTTCAGAAAGTGCGGATATCGTCTCAATTATATCTTCATGTGGGATTCCTAATTTTACAGATTCAATTGCGCACCCCGCTTTTTTTGCCAGTAAACACGGGCTTAGCGGGTTTACAACTAAACTTTCGTACCAGTTGTCTAAAGAAAATATACGTGTGACTGGGTTGTATCCCCCGGATTTCGAGCTGACAGGGTTAGAGGCGTTTGTCGATAGCCAGCCCAAAATGGGGGAACGTCTGATGAATGGGCGTTCAGTCTGGGAAACAATTCGCTTTGTGCTGACTCAACCCCGTAATTGCCATATCAGGAGCATCTACTTTGAAGGCCCAACTCGCGAAAAACTGGCAGTCAGAAGCTGAGTCTGCGACGTTTAACAGTGTAGCCAACGTCCGCTGATCGCTCATATCAGACCTTCAACTCAGGTAGCTTGTCCGCTCTGTGCCAGGAGCGGACATTAAAATCAAAACCGATGGCAAGCTTACCGAGCATGACATTATGCTTGCGCTGCTTTGTAACGTGCTTCCAGCTTATCCAAAAAGCCAAAAAGTACTTGATTCATTTCACTGTAATCGTGCGCCCGGAGCGCTTCAGGCGTGTCAACGAAACGAAATTCTGCTGCACGGCTCAGGTCTTTCTCAGAATGAGCGATCAGCCGTTCTACAACGTCCAATGTGAGCTCCATGTGGCACTGGAAACCAAAGACGCGGTCTGAATAGGCAACGATCTGCCGCGGACAGCCTTCGCTGTAAGCAATAATTTTGGCCTCTGGCGTCAAACCTGGCATATCGTTATGCCAGTGACCCACTTCCAGTGTTTTCCCAAAGTGAGAGAACATCTCATCCTTCCTGCCGTCTTCGGTCAATGTGATCGGGAATTTACCAATCTCTTTTTCCGGGCTATGAGAGAACGGCGCGCCCAGCGCTTCACCAATGAGCTGTGAACCCAGGCAGATACCGATCACCGCCTTACCGGTTTTAACCGCGGAAGCAATCAGCGCCTGTTCCGCTTTAGCATTAAAGTGCGGGCACGCTTCAAGCGTGGTGTCCGGATCTTGCGGACCGCCCATAACGATAAGAAAATCGATGCCTACGGCGTCATCAGGTAGCCGATCGCCTGCATAGACGCGTGAGTAAGTTACATCATGACCCTGGTTTATTGCCCAGGTTTCATATGCGCCCGGGGCTTCAAAACTTTCATGTACGATAAAGTGTACACGCATGAGGTTAAGCTCCTGTAATATCTTTGATGATCAGGATGATAAGTCACGCACCCATTGCCTAAGGCTCTACTCCGGGTGGTTCCAGTTTCGATATGATAATGGCAGGGGCTAAATCTGAAATGCCAGGTAGTATAGATAAAGCGCCAAGACATGATGAGGCCACAGGCTGGTCCAGTACTGCGATAAGCTATCAACGTGGTGAGGTAGATCCTCCCCATCATCATGTTGAGGGGCAGCTACTCTTCGCCACCAGAGGGGTTATGCTGGTGCAAACAGAGAGCGACCGTTGGGTGATCCCTCCTCAGCGGGCATTATGGCTACCGCCTCTGCATATCCATAGTTATCATCTGCTTTCACAAACCGATCTCAGGGCGATCTATTTCAGCAGTAGCCTTATCGCAGAATGTACGAGCTTTACGAAGAGTCAGCAGGTACATGTGATCACGGCTACGCCCTTAGTCAAAGAGCTTATCGCTGGGCTGTTCAGTGAGGACTACGCCAGACCGAGTCAACGGAAGATAGCGTTGTTGCTTCTGGAAATTCTCAGCGAGGCTCCACCTTTAACGATGGCGCTTCCCATGCCGAATGATGAGCGATTATTCAGCGCGGCCAGATCGCTACTGGTCAATCAGCGCTGGGAAGCATCGCTGAGCGAGCTGGCTTTTATGTCGGCCATGTCGGAACGGACCTTTTCCCGATTGTTTATGAAGGATACAGGCTTTAGTTTTAGAACATGGAAGCAGAGAGCCAGAATTTGCGCTTCGTTGGATCTTCTCGCGAACGGTATTCCAATCAAACAGGTCGCTTACCAGCTTGGTTTCTCATGCCCGGCGGCCTTTACCGCTGCTTTTCGCTGCATTTTGGGGGCAACGCCACGCGATTTTGTGCCTTAAACCGGGAAACCCTCAAAGCGGTCTTTGAGACTGTCATGGGCATATTACCAGACGCAGAAACCCTGCGAGGGTAGGGGTATCCCGCCTTTGCTGTTGAGAAAGGTAGTTTAATTTGCACCCGACACACTCTCATTGATTAAAGCACGGAGTGGAGATTACTGCGGTCCACAGTTCTGACAAACCGTGAAAGAGAAGGCCTGCATGAAGAAAAAAGGTGTCGCGATGCGTGATGAAATTACCTTATGACAGACCTTACGGTGATTTACGGCACCGGGTGGTGGATTCCGGACGCTGTGAGCCGACTCATTGCTACGAAGCCTGATTCTGCTGTACCTCAGGCCATATGATAGCCTGCGCAACAATCACATCCTGCCCATTAATGCGTCCAGGGGAGTACTCCCGGGCCCTGGACATCCCCTGTGTGCCAAAAGCGGAAGTAGGCTGAAGATAAATTAGCATTGCTGTTAGTCGTGGGTTCTGCAGATGGGTAGAAATTGATAACTTAGGATGCAAGTTCGTCCCGCTCTTTCTGCAGTTTTCATCGAGGGGATATTCTCCGGAATAATTGTGCCCATATACATAGATAGTTCCGAATCGGAATGAGTTAATAATCGGTACAGCAGGCGTTGCGCTCGGGCCGACAATGATCGACCACGAAAAGCAGGAAGTATTACTTTGTCAGTAATACGATATCCTCTCAGAAAAGCGAGGTTTCCTTTCTGGCATATTAGCAACCCGGCGCGAACATCGTTTTCATAGATAATATATACTTCTCTCTCAGAAATATGGGCACACAACTCTTCTTCATCAACTGCTACCAAATTGCTTGCAGACAGTTCGCGAACTGTCTGCCATGTATGCTTATAGGCATCACCCAGGGCCTGACAACACCAGTCAAAATCTTCGTATGTCGCCACTTGCAAAGAAAGAGATTTATCATTGAATTCAGGGGGTTCAGAAAAAGAAGTGGCATATATATACTGGTCGGGAATACCCTGCGGGAAGGACTGGCCGGGTACAAGAATGCGGACATACTGAGCTCTGAGTTGTGACCATTCCTTACTAATGAGTTCTAATGCAGTATGATTTAGGTCAGAATCCATACCTACAATATCAATAAAAGGTTTGTTAATATTTCCGCCCTGATAACGGGGGCCAGTAAGAAATTGCTTTCCATCAATTTTGAGTTTTCGTTGTAAAAAATATTCCTGACATAATCCAGTTTCTCTCCAGGGAAATCCCGCCGAGAAATTTCTGTCTGTACACCTCGATTCCTGCTCTGACAACCATTGTTTTAACCATGAACGTAGAGTAACTTCAGGCACAGGTAGCGTGGTATATTGAGATAGCATGTAAGATAGCATAAAAAATATTTTGCCCTTGGATGTAAAAATGTCTTTTTAAACAAATCAGAATAGTTCTACTCTCATTTTATTACCAATTATAGCTGGCACGTCAGCTCCTTGCTCAATGCGGACCTTTAGCTCGACAGCTTGTCCGCTCCGCGCCAGAAGCGAACAGTGTTATGAGTGGCCAGTGATAAAACGTCAGCCCGTTGACCTTGCCTTAAAGCACCTCAACCACTTCAAATTCTTCTGCGATCAACTCCATATCTTCAGAAAAATGACCTTCAGAGCTGAAAAATCTCTGATGCTCTTTCTTCCAGTATTCAAGGCTTAAATCGCCTTCACCTTCTTTGCGGGCGAACGCTTCAGTGACATCACAAAAACGAAACAGCTGCATCGAAATCAGTCTGATCACGCAAACTGAAACATTCTGACCATCAAGAATAATGTTATAACTCCCGATTCTCGGGGCGGATTCTTCCTGCTGGTAAGAGGCAAAAGATCCGCAAGAGGCCGTTTTGATCCCTTTTTTGATCAGGTCAGCCAGCTCGTTAGCCAGTTGCGGACTGTCACCCATTTGCCAGGCATCTGCGCCGGGATATTTCTTTTTTATTTCCTCAACCTCAACCATGAAAATTCCTTCGTTATCGTCAATGAAAAGAAAAGCTATCCCTTTTTTAACATGAGCGGTCCCAACATAATAGGCGATATCATTCTTTAGATAGTGTGGTCCGTTCTTCGCTCAAAACTGACCTTGATCGATAACTTCGGCTGGCTGGACAATGCGTCGATTCCATTCTCGATGAGCCGAATAGGCGCCATTGTCTCCCTGGGTATCGCGCTGTACTTGATTTACTCCAGCAGCAGGGCAAAAGCCGCAACGGTGGAAATCCCCCGTCGGCCAGTACCGCAGGGGAGCTGACGATTATTGCCAGCGTTTCAGCAGCAGGCTGGCGTTAACGCCGCCAAAGCCAAAACCGTTCGACAGCGCATAACGCATCTTCTGCGGGCGGGCCTGCAGCGCCACCAGGTTCATGCCTGCCGCGTCTTCATCGGGGTGATGCAGGTTCAGCGTCGGCGGCACCACCTGGTCACGCAGCGCCTGAATGGTGAAGATGGCCTCGATCCCGCCGGCCGCGCCTAACAGATGGCCGGTGGCGGATTTCGTCGAGGTAATAGCGACCGGATGGACGCCAAACAGCGTTTTAATCGCCGCCAGTTCACCTTTATCACCGACCTGCGTCGAGGTGGCGTGGGCGTTGATATGATCAATCTCTTCGACGGTCACCCCGGCCTGGCGAATAGCGATCTCCATGGCCCGACGTGCGCCGTTCCCGTCTTCCGGGCCTGCGGTCAGGTGATAAGCATCTGCGCTGGTGCCGTAGCCCACCAGCTCGGCCAGCGGCGTGGCCCCGCGCGCCAGCGCGTGCTCCAGAGATTCGATCACGATAAGCCCCGCGCCTTCTCCCATCACAAATCCATCGCGGTCGCGGTCAAAGGGGCGGGATGCGCTTTCCGGCTGGGCGCTGTAGGCGCTGGACAGCGCCCTTGCCGCGGCAAATCCGGCCAGGCTAACGCGATGAATTGCCGCTTCCGCGCCGCCGCAGAGGGCGATGTCCGCCTCGCCGCTGCGGATCATCCGCGCCGCATCGCCGATGGCCTGGGCGCCTGCCGCGCAGGCGGTGACCGGTGCGCCGATGGGCCCCCGGAAACCGTGGGCGATAGACACATGCCCGGCGGCCAGGTTGGCCAGAAAAGAGGGGATAGTGAACGGCGAGAGGCGACGCGGCCCGCGTTCATCGGTGGTATGTACCGCATTGGCGATCTCGCTGAACCCGCCGATCCCGGTGGCGATCACCGTGGCGGTGCGTTCCTGTTCGGCCTCGGATACTGGCGACCAACCGGCCTGGGCCAGCGCTTCGCGCGCGGCGACCAGCGCAAACTCGATAAAGCGATCCATCTTTTTGCGCTCTTTCGCCGGGATGGTCGCCAGCGGGTCGAAGCCGTGCAGCGGATCGCTGTCAATGGACGGCACCTGGCCGGCCACTTTGCAGGGAATATCCGCGACCAGCTGCTCGCTGAGTCGGGTGATCCCGGATTTACCTGCCAGCAGCGACTGCCAGACGTGCTGTACGCCGCAGCCCAGCGGGCTGACAATCCCCATCCCGGTGACGACAATGCGTTTAACGGAAACGCCCATAGTTAACTCTCCTGTAGTATCAGTGTGCCGGCGGCTTTTTCATCAAGGGAACCAGCAGCGCGGCAAGTAAAAAACCCATCATGATGAGGTAGAACGCATCGGAAAAGGCCTGGGTTCGCGCCTCCCGTAGCGCCAGCGCGGAAAGATTTTTCAGCGCCGCCGTCTGCGCGGCATCCGGCGAGATCCCCTGGACGGTGAAGTTTGCCGCGCTGCGCTGAACAAAATCGCTCATTGCCAGGTTGGCGTTATTCAGATGGTCCGCCAGGCGGCTATAGTGCAGATTGGTTCTGTCGTTAAGCACCGTGCCGCACAGGGCGATGCCGATGGCGCCCCCGAGGTTGCGCATCAGATTAAACAGCCCGGAGGCCAGCTTCAGGCGCGCGGGCGGCAGGCTGCCCAGCGTCAGGGTCACCGTTGGCGCGACGGCAAACTGCTGCGCCAGTCCGCGAAAGGCCTGCGGGAGCAGCAACTGGTCCGCCCCCCAGTCGTGAGTGATCGGAACAAAGCTGTACATTGACACCGCAAAGCCGATCAGCCCGGCCATCAGCAGCCAGCGCAGATCGACGCGGTTGGCGAGCCACGAATAAAACGGAATAGACATGACCTGGAACAGACCGGTGGAAAATACCGTCAGGCCGATCTCCAGCGCACTGAAACCGCGCACGCTCCCCAGATACAGCGGGGTTAAATAGATGGTGGCGAAGATGCCGACGCCGGCCATAAACGAGAAATAGCAGCCGAGGCTGAAGGTTCGATCCTGCAGGGCGCGGAGATCCATCACCGGCTGCGGATGGCGCAGGGTGCGGATAACAAAGGCCACGCCGCAGAGCAGGGCGACCCAGGCGGTGGTCGTCAGGGTCGCGTCACCAAACCAGCCCCAGCGCGGACCTTCTTCGAGGGTATATTCCAGGCAGCCGAGGGACAAGGCCAGCAGCAGAATACTGAGATAGTCGGCGCCGCGCAGCAGAGTGGGGTCGGCGCTGTCTACTTTTACCAGCAGCGGCACTGCCACCGCGATGTAAATCCCCGGAACAACGTTGATAAAGAACAGCCAGTGCCAGTTGTAGTTTTCGGTGATCCAGCCGCCCACCGTTGGACCCAGCGTAGGGGCGAGGGAGGCCAGGCCGCCGATCGTCGCCGCGGCGATGACCCGCTGTTTGCCCTGAAAAAAGGCGAAAGCGGTGGTGAACACCAGGGGGATCATCGACCCGCCCGCCAGTCCCTGCAGGGCGCGGAAGGCGATCATACTCTGGATGTTCCACGCCCAGCCGCACAGCAGGCTCATCAGCGTGAAGCCCGCCGCGGAAGCGGCAAACAGCCAGCGGGTCGACATGACCCGGGCCAGCCAGCCGGAAAGCGGGATAATAATGATCTCGGCGATCAGGTAGCTGGTTTGTACCCAGACGGTTTCATCGTCGCCCGCCGACAGGCCGCCGCCAATATCCCGCAGCGAGGCGGAGACGATCTGGATGTCGATAAGGGCAATAAACATCCCCACGCACATGCTGGCGAAGGCGAAGATCTTCTTCGCCGTCGGCATCGACAGACCCTGCGGGGCGGACAGCGCCTGAACGGTGCTCATCGAGGGCTCTTTTCGTTCACGGTGACGATCACCGACAGTCCCGGGCGCAGGACGTCAAGCTTTGCCCCGTCACCTTCCAGCGCAATGCGGACCGGCACCCGCTGCACGATTTTAGTGAAATTCCCGGTCGCGTTCTCCGCCGGCAGAATGCTGAAGCGTGAGCCGGTCGCCGGCGCCAGGCTGGCGACATGCCCCTTAAAGGTATGGTTCGGCAGCACATCGGCGACGATGGTCACCGGCTGGCCGGCACGCATATGCGCCAGCTGGTTTTCCTTGAAGTTAGCGTCAATCCACAGGCCGTGCGCGGGTACCAGGGAGAGCAGCTGCGTACCGCTGCTGACGAAGGAGCCGGACCACGCGCGGCGGTTGCCAATCACCCCATCGAACGGTGCGCGAATGTCGGTATAGCTGAGGTTCAGCCTGGCCATCTCGAGGTTAGCCTGGGCCTGCGCTAGGGCAGCCAGGATTTGCTGCTGGCGAGCATCCAGCACCGCCAGCTGACGTTCGGCCACGGTTTTATCCGCTTTGGCCTTCTCCTGCTCGGCGTGCGCCCGGCGATAATCGGCGGAGGCGTTATCGCGGATCTGTGCGGAAATCGCGCTCGACGCGGCCAGGGCGTTATAGCGTCGGTTGTCGTTAGCCAGTTTTTCGGTTGCCGCCGTGGCGGCCAGTAACGAGGCCGCAGAGCCGGCAATGGTCGCCTGCTGAAGCTGGCGGGTAGCCTGGATATCGGCCAGCGCGGCCTGCTGCGCCGCCACTTCTCCGGCGGCTTTCGCGAGGGCGGCGCGATAATCGCGGTCGTCAATGCGGATCAACAGGTCACCTTTTTTCACCGCCATATTGTCCTGCACCGCCAGCTGCTGGATATAGCCGGAGACTTTGCTGGAGATGGCGCTAATGTCGCCGCCGACATAGGCATCATCGGTGGTCTGCATAAAGCGCCCGGTATGCTACCAGTAAACGCCGTAGCTCGCTGCCGCCAGGGCGGCAGCGCCCAGGGCCGCCAGGACAAGAATATTTTTCTTACTGGTCGGATTCATTGCTGGCATCTCTGTAAGGTTCAGGCTGGAATTTTTGTCCGCTATCGCCTTCGCGTTTGCGCAGCAGATATTCATGACGATATTTCATCAGCGGCGAGGCGGCGGGGCCCGGCACCATGGCGTATTTATCCGGGATAATCTCTTCCCCAGTCGCTTTATCCACCATGACTGGCTCCACGTGGCGCTGGGTTGCCATTTCCACCAGCTGCATCTGACGCCCTTCGGGGGCGAAGTGGCGATTACCCCATTCCGCCAGCGCCAGCAGCACCATGCGGAAATCGCGGCCGCGCGGCGTGAGGTGGTATTCGTAGCGCGGCGGGGTGCTGCTGTAGCACACCTTCTCCAGCAGTCCGTCATCGACCAGTTCCTTCAGGCGGCGCGACAGAATATTGGGCGCGACGTTGCTGCTTTTCTGAAACTCGTCAAAGCGGGTAAAGCCCGCGAAGGCATCGCGCAGGATCATGATGCTCCAGCTGTCGCCGATGCGGCCCAGGCTGCGGGCGATGGGGCAGGGAGCGTGGCAAAGCGGTTCATTTTTCATGGGCTGTCCAGTAACCAGGTGGCTTTTGCCAGCAAATTGACATAGTAACTATCAAAATGCAAGTTACTCTTCATGGTACCCGGAGAAGAAGCTGCTGCCGTTTCGCTACGCCGTTTCACCTTTGAATGCCGAAAACTGGACAGTCGCCGCCGCCTTATATCTGCTTGACCGTAATAAGAGATAAATATCGCTGATGGCAGATGAAACATTTTAATAATGATAAAAATCGATGTGCTGGGTAATGACCTTTATTGGGGGATACGATATAAGGTATGGCGACACTCAAATTAACATTCTCATAACTTATAAAGGTTAAATAAATGAAGCAGGTGGGTATTGTTGGTTGGCGAGGGATGGTGGGCTCAGTATTGTTGCAACGCATGATCGAAGAAAATGATTTCGACGATATTACAGCGCATTTTTTTAGTACCTCCAGTGCGGGTGCCCCGGGCCCGGTTATTAATGGTAAAAGCGACAGGCTGAAAGATGCGAATTCCCTTAGCGCACTCGCCGAAATGGATATCATCATCACCTGTCAGGGCGGGGATTATACCAAAGCCATCTATCCGGCGTTAATTAACCATGGCTGGCAAGGTTACTGGATTGATGCGGCTTCGGCGCTGCGGATGGATGAAAGAGCCTGCATTATTCTCGACCCCGTCAACCGCGAAAATATCGATCGTGCGGTAAAAGCGGGAATTAAACTGTTTGTCGGCGGCAACTGCTCCATTACGCTGAGCCTGATGGGGTTGGCCGGGCTGATAAAAGCGGATCTTATCGAATGGATGAGCGTGATGACCTATCAGTCTGCCTCCGGGGCGGGCGCCAAACAGGTGCGGGAATTAATCGCACAAAGCGCTTATATCAGTCAGCATTTATCCGCTGATGAACTGACATCATCAGGTTCCGTGCTGCCATTGGTAAATAAAGTGAGTGAGTTGATTAACAGCGCGGGCATGCCGGTGGAGAATTTTGGCGTCCCCCTCATGGGCAGCATCATTCCGTGGATTGACAGCGATCTGGGCGATGGAAACAGCCGCGAAGAATGGAAGGGCGAGGCGGAAACCAATAAAATTCTTGGCCTTGCGCCCGGCACCATTGCGGTCAATGGCTTATGCATTCGGGTCGGGGTGATCCGCTGTCACAGCGCGGCGATTACGCTGAAACTTAAACGTGAGGTCAGCGAAGCAGAATTTGCTGAGTTAGTCACCCATTCCCATCCGTGGGTAAACTATGTCCGCAATAATAAGCAAGAGAGTGTCAGTAAATTGACCCCGGCTGCTATTAGTGGTTCGCTGCAGGTAGGTATTGGCCGCTACAAGAAAATGTCGCTAAATAATGACCCAGTCTACTCGGTGTTAACGGTTGGCGATCAGCTATTGTGGGGGGCGGCGGAACCCCTGCGCCGCATGTTAAATATCCTGCTGGGCAAAATATAGTTACGGTCATCCGGGGAAAGCCCTCGCGCGCAGGCGGTTAAGACAAATGTTTAACGAAGCGTTTGCGAACCTCCTTGTAGCCGTTATTTTCATAAAATTGATGCGCTCTGATTCTTTTTTCACTACTTGAAAGCTCGATCTGAGCGCATTGTTTATCACGGGCGAGGCGCTCTGCGGCCTGGAGAAGCTGCTGGCCTATCCCTGATCCACGTGACGATTCCTCGATGACCAGCGCGGAAATTAATGCCCATAAACGGTTCTTATGTACCGGTAAAATAAAATTGATAACGATTACGCCACACACGGCGTTTTCTGTTTCCGCCACCAGCGCACTCATCATCCTCTGCGGGGCAGTGATGCGTTGCGCTAAGATCGCCGTCTCCGTCTGATAGCCCAGCTGCAGAAATAGCGTTTGCAGCGAGGGGATATCTTTTGCTTCAGCAGCTCTGATGAACACCATGATCTTCGACTCCAAATAGCGTGTTACCGGACCGGAAGCGGGCCGGTGGATAGCCTTATTCCCCCGGCCCGCGTCAGTGTACGCCTCTCAGTCCATCAGACTGACCTGGGCGGCGACAATCCGCCAGCCGTAGGGGAAGCGTACCCAGGTCTGCTGCTGGCGGCCCAGGCGCGCGCTGCCTTCGCGGGTGAACTCGGTGCTGCACACCGCCATATCCGCGCCAAAGGTGGTAATGGTGGTATGGCGCAGATCGCGGGCCAGACCGGCGGCGGGGCGGGCGGCGCGAAAGGCGCGGATCGCCTCGATGCCATACAGATTTTCGCCGGCTCCCAGCCGTACGGTGCGCGGGTCGTGCCAGAACAGCGCATCCAGCGCCTCGATGTTATTGCTGACCAGCGCCTCTTCATACTGATAAAACGCCGCCGTCACCTCGGCGAGGATCGCCGGGCGGTCTACATTATCCAGATTGATCATGCTGCACTCTCCGCCACTCGGGCATCGGTAATGCCCATCGCTTCCAGCGCCCGCGCGGCGCGAAGACAGGCTTGTTCGTTAAACGGCGCGGCAATCAGCTGCAGGCCAATCGGCTTACCGCTGGCGGTACGCAGGGGCACGGTCACCACCGGCAGGCCGAGGAAGGAGATCGGCTGCGTCAGCATTCCCATGCTGGCGCGCACCGGCAGCGGCTGGCCGTTAATCACCATCTCCTCCGCGCCTATTGGCGTGGCGCTGCATGGGGTGGCCGGGGCGATCAGCACGTCGGCCTGGCTGAACAGGGATTTCATTGCCTGGCGAGCATGACGGCGAAAACGCTGAGCCTGCAGATACCACGCCGAGGGGATCATCGCCCCGGCCAGCAGCCGCTCGCGGGAGTGAGGTTCAAAGCGCTCGGGCGAGTGGCGAAGATCCGTCAGGTACTGATTGCCGCCTTCGCTGGCGCTGATGATAAAGGCCGCCGAGCGGGCCAGGGCGGCATCCGCGAACTGTAGCTCGCTGTCGGCGCCCAGCGCGTGGGCGACCAGATCCACGGCCGCCCGGGCGTCGTCATCGCACCAGGTGGTGAAATAGCCCCCCAGCCGCGCGCAGCGCAGCCCCTCCAGTCCGCGATCCAGCAGGTTGCCGGTGCGCTCGCTGGCTTTATCAGCCTGAAAGTCATCGGCCGGGTCGCGGCCCTGCAGGGCGTCATACACCGCGGCGAGGTCAGCCACCCGGCGGGCAAAAGGACCAATATGATCCAGACTGGCGACAAACGGATGGCTGCCAGAGCGCGACAGGCGCCCGAAAGTGGGTTTCAGGCCAAAGATCCCGCACAGCGACGCGGGGACGCGAATCGAGCCGTTGGTGTCGCTGCCGAGGCTGAAATGGACCAGTCCGGCCGCCACCGCCGCGGCCGAACCGCCGGAAGATCCGCCGGCGATCCGCGACAGATCGTGCGGGTTGCGCGTCGCGCCATAGTGGCTGTTTTCGGTGGTGAAGCCGTAGGCGTAGGCGTCCATATTGAGCATCCCGCTGAGCAGGGCGCCGGCGCTGTGCAGCTGGCGCACCGCCCAGCTGTCGCTGGTCGCCGGCGGCCGGTCGCTCAGCAGTTCGGCGCCGGCGAGGGTGGTATGCCCGGCGACATCAAACAGATTTTTCACTGCGTAAGGAATCCCTGCCAGCGGCGGCAGGGGGCGCTTTTCCCGACGCAGGGCGTCGATGCTGTCGGCCTCCGCCAGCATGCGCTGGGCGGTGACCTCGGTCCAGGCGTTGATCTGCGGATTCACGCGGGCGATGTCGTCCAGCGTCTGGCGGGCGATCTCCCGGGCGCTGAGTTCGCCCTCGTGCAGCGCACGCTGGATCTCGGCGATAGTGAAGTGATGAAGAGTCATGCTTTATACACCCCCGCAATCTCCTCGCGCGGCCCGAGGGGATAGTCCATCAGCGGCTGCGCCATGGCGGCGATGCGGGCAAACTGGCGCTCCAGCTCTTCACGACGCGGCGCATCCAGCTCCATATCCAACAGGTGAGTCATCTGCGTCAGATACTCGCTCCAGTCTGGCTGTGTGGTCATAGTCTGCTCCTTAGTATCCGGCGGCGGCGCCGTTGCTGCGTGGATCGGTCGCCCCTTCAAGCAGGCCGTTGGGATGGCGGACAATGGCCCCGGCGTGGCCCATCGCTTCGCTGAAATCAGCCAGCACTTCCACTTCGTGCCCCAGCTCGCGCAGGCGCGCGATACAGGCGGGGGCAAAGCGTCCCTCCAGCTTCAGTGAGTCGGAGGACTGGCCCCAGGTGCGGCCCAGCAGCCAGCGCGGACGGGAGATGCTCTCCTGCAACGGCACCCCCTGCAGGATATAGCGGGTAAACAGCGCCGCCTGCGTTTGCGGCTGACCGTCGCCGCCCATCGAGCCATAGACCATCACCCGGCCATCGTTCAGGCGGGCGGCGGCAGGGTTGAGGGTGTGGAATGGCTGTTTGCCGGGGGCCAGCGCCAGGAGATGCTGCGGGTCGAGGCTGAAGGCCGCCCCGCGGTTTTGCCAGACGATCCCGGTGTCCGGGAGTACCACGCCGCTGCCGAACTCGTGATAGATACTCTGAATAAATGACACTGCCAGTCCGCTGTTATCCACGACGCCCATCCAGACGGTATCGCCCGGGCCTTTGCCGCGGCCCCAGGGGGAAGCGCTGGCGTCGTCGATGCTGTCGGCCAGCGGCTGCAGGGCTTCCGGGGTGAGCAACTGCTGTACATCCACATCCAGATGGCGCGGATCGGTGATATGCGCATCGCGCAGGGCAAATGCCCGCTTGGTGGCTTCGACGATACGGTGCACCGTTTGCGCGTCGTCGGCATCGGCCATGTTCAGGCGGTCGGTGATGCCAAGGATCGCCAGCGACACCAGTCCCTGCGTCGGCGGCGCAAGATTCCACAGCGTTCCCTGCTGGTGCTGGAGCGTCAGCGGCCCCGGACGCCGGGCGCGGTGGGCCTGCAGGTCGCCGAGGGAGATCGGCATCCCCAGCGCGGCCATACCCTGCGCCAGACGCTCGGCCAGCGGCCCGCGATAAAAGCTGTCGAGACCGTCGCTGGCCAGCATGCGCAGGGTACCGGCGAGGGCGGGCTGGCGGAAGCGGCTGCCGGGCCGCGGGGCCTCGCCCGCGACCAGCCAGGTTTCGCTGAAGCCCGGCTGATGGCGCAGCTCTTCCAGTTTGCTGGCGGTGGCGTGGGCCTGCGAGGCAGTGACCGGAATGCCGTCTTCGGCATAGCCGATCGCATCGGCCAACAGGCGGGCCACCGGCAGCGCGCGGCCGGTTAAGTCCCGTGAAATACGCAGCGCCTCGTCCCAGCCGCTGACGGTGCCGGCGACGGTCAGCGCGGCCTGCGGTCCCCGGTGGGGAATATGCCGCTGTCCGGCGTAGGCCTCGAGGGTCGCCAGCGATCCGGCGGCCCCGCTGGCGTCAATGGCGATGGGGTCTCCCTCAGGCGGCACGATCAGCCAGAAGCCATCGCCGCCGAGGCCATTCATATGGGGATAGACGACGGCGATGGCCGCCGCGGCTGCCACCATCGCTTCAATGGCGCTGCCGCCCTCGCGCAGGATCGCCAGCGCGCTCTGACTGGCGAGGTGGTGGGGGGCCACCGCCATGCCGTGGGTCGAAACGTTGCTACTGTGCATAAATTATCCTTTCTGAACGAATCACCCGCAGAACACTGCAAAAGCTGTTCCATCTCTGAACGTTTCGTTTCATTGATAAAAACGATGACCAGAATTTTCCCACTGGCACGCTATGTGTAAGGCATAGCAGATACAGTATGATGAGGAATAGATGATGAAACGAAAGTTACAGGGGCGCTATGCAACAACTCGATGAACGACTGAAAGGGCAATACGCCTCGCTGTCGCCGCAGGAGCAGCGGGTGGCGGATTTCATCTTTGACCACTTTGACGACCTGATAAGCTACAACAGCGCCGAGCTGGCGCAGCTGAGCGGCGTGTCGAAAGCCACCGTCAGCCGGCTGTTTAAGCGCCTCGGTTACGACAAATATAAGGATATGCGCGATGAACTGCGCACTCTGCGTCAGAGCGGGATGCCGCTCACCGACCAGCGCGACGCGGTGCAGGGTAACACGCTGCTGGCGCGCCATTATAAGCAGGAGATGGCAAACCTCACCCAGTGGGTCAACGCCCTCGACGCCCGCCAGTTCGCTGAGGCGCTGACGGCGATGGTGGCCGCCCGCCGCATTGTGGTGATTGGCATGCGCAACGCCTATCCGGCGGCGCTGCACCTGCGTCAGCAGCTGCTGCAGGCCCGCGGCCAGGTGCTGGTGCTGCCCCAGCCGGGTCAGAGTCTCAGCGAAGAGCTGGTCGATCTGACCGCCGATGATCTGGTGGTAATGATGGCGTTTCGCCGCCGTCCGCGAATAGTACGCCCGCTGCTGCAGCAGCTGCAACGCGACGGGGTGCCGGTCCTGTTAATGTGCGAGCCGCAGGCCCACAGCCTGTTTCCGCTCTCCCGCTGGCAGCTCTGCGCGCCGCTGGACAGCGTCTCCGCCTACGATAGCTATGCCTCGGTCAACAGCCTGATTAATCTGCTGGCCAATGCCTTTCTCCATGAAACGCTCGACAGCGGTCGTCCGCGCATCCACGATATCGCCACGCTTTACCAGCAGCTGGACGAGCTGGAACAACGCTGATGGGGCGCCAGCGTGGTGCTGTGCATTATTATGGTGCAATAAAAACCACGTGATGGCGCCGCCTCTCTCTGAGCACTTTTCCGTTAACGCTTGTCCTTTCTCACTTTTTGTTTTAATTCCTCGCCAACCCTCGCCTCGTCTGTATCTGGCACATTAGTTGCAAAAACAGATTCAAAGAATCTTTTGTTTCATGCTAACGTAACGGGTAAACATCATGAAGAAACTGTTGATCGCGCTGGCCGGGGCCGCTTGTCTCCTATCGTCTGTTTCTGCCGCGCAGGCTGACCAGCTCCAGGATATTGAAAAACGCGGCGTCATCCGCATTGCCGTACCCCAGGACTTTCCACCGTTCGGCTCGGTGGGTACCGACCTGCAGCCGCAGGGGTATGACATCGATATGGCGCGCTATCTGGCGAAATCGATGAAGCTCAAGCTGCAGCTGGTCCCGGTGACCAGCGCCAACCGCGTGCCGTATCTGCAGACCGATAAGGTGGACCTGGTGATCTCCAGCCTCGGCAAGAACGCCGAGCGCGAGAAGGTGATCGACTTCAGCCGCGCCTACGCCCCGTTCTTCCTCGGGGTGTTTGGCCCGAAAGGGGCGGAGCTGAAGGACGCGGCCGCGCTGAGCGGCAAAAGCATCGGCGTGACCCGTGGGGCGGTGGAAGATATGGTGCTGACCAGCGTGGCGCCGCAGGCGGCGCAGATTAAGCGCTACGAGGACAATAACACTACGCTGTCGGCTTACCTGTCCGGTCAGGTGCAGTATGTCGCCACCGGAAACCTGGTGGTGGCGGCTATCTCCCGGCAGAACGCCGACAAAGCGCCGGTCCCGAGCTTTATGCTGAAGGACTCGCCGTGCTTTATCGGTCTGAAAAAGAACGAACCGGCGCTGAAGGCGAAAGTGGATACCCTCATCGAGCAGGGCATTAAGGACGGCACCCTCAACGGTCTGTCTGAGAAGTGGCTGAAAGCGCCACTGCCTGCCAGCCTCGGCGCGTAAGGTCTGGGGATGACGGAGCAACTTCATTTCTCTGAGCTCTGGCCGCACTGGCCGGAGCTGCTGGCCGGTCTGTGGGTGACGGTGCAGTTGACGGTGCTGGCGACGATCGGCGGACTGGCGATCGGCATCCTTGGGGCGGCGATCCGCAGCGGTCGCCCGGGAATGCTCAGCCGGGTATGGGGCGGATATGTGGAAATCATCCGTAATACGCCGTTTGTGGTGCAGCTCTTTTTTATCGTCTTTGGTTTACCGAACCTCGGACTGAAGATGACCGCCGGTGAAGCGGCGCTGCTGGCGATGGTGGTCAACCTCGGCGCCTATAGCACCGAGATCGTCCGCGCCGGTATTCAGGTGACGCCGAAGGGCCAGTGGGAAGCCGGTCGCGTGCTCGGGCTTAGCCGGACGCAAACCTTCGTTCGCGTCGTACTGCCCCCGGCGCTGCAGCGGATTTATCCGGCGCTGGTCAGCCAGTGCATCATCGTGATGCTCGGCTCGTCAGTGGTGTCGCAGGTCTCCTATGAGGAGCTGACCTTCGCCGCCAACCTGATCCAGTCGCGGACATTTTTGAGCTTTGAGGTCTATCTGGTAACCACCGGGATTTACTTAGCGTTATCGATAGCGATGCGCCAGCTGCTGATGGCGGCGGGGCGTAAATGGCTGGGGGTACAGGCCTGATGACCACTTTTACTGACTGGGACATTATCCGCAACCTGCTGCTGGCCGGTCGCTGGACGGTGCTGCTGTCGCTGGTCGCGTTCACCGGCGGGGCGCTGGTGACCTTACCGTTACTGCTGCTGCGTCTCACCGGCGGACGCCAGGTGAAACGGCTGATCCGCGGGTATATTGAGCTGTTCCAGGGCACGCCGCTGCTGATGCAGCTGTTTCTGGCATTCTTTGGCGTGGCGCTGTTCGGCGTTGACGTCTCGGCGTGGACCGCCGCCTCGGTCGCCCTGACGCTCTACACCAGCGCCTTTCTGCTGGATATCTGGTTCGGCAGCATTCGCGCGCTGCCGAAAGGCCAGTGGGAGGCCTCGCGCTGTCTCGGGCTGAGCTTCGGCCAGACCCTGTACCGGGTGGTGGCGCCGCAGGCTCTGCGCATTGCCATCGCGCCGACCGTCGGGTTCGCCGTACAGGTGATCAAAGGCACGGCACTGGCATCGATTATCGGCTTTGTGGAGCTGACCAAGGCAGGGACGATGCTGACCAACGTCACTTATCAGCCGTTTAAAGTGTTTGCCCTTGTGGCGCTGGGCTATTTCATTCTGTGCTATCCGCTGTCCCGCTACAGCCGCTATCTGGAGAACAAATTCAATGCCTCTCATCACCATTAATCAGATGCAGAAGTACTACGGCGACAACCATGTGCTGAAGGGCGTCGATCTGGATATCGACATGGGGGAAGTGATCTCGATCATCGGCCGCAGCGGCTCGGGTAAAAGCACCCTGCTACGCTGTATCAATGGTCTGGAGGGCTACCAGGAAGGAAGCATCAAGCTCGGGGGCATGACCATCACCAACCGCGATTCCCAGGCCCGGGAGATCAGCCGCTCCATCGGCATGGTGTTCCAGAACTTTAATCTCTTTCCGCACATGACGGCGCTGGAGAACGTCATGCTGGCCCCGCGGCGGGTGCTGAAGAAGTCCCAGGCAGAATGCCGGGAGCTGGCGCAGCGGATGCTGGAGAAGGTCGGGCTCGGCGACCGTCTGGATTACTACCCGGCCAACCTCTCCGGCGGCCAACAGCAGCGCGTGGCCATTGCCCGGGCGCTGGCCATGTCGCCGAAAGTTTTACTCTGTGACGAAATCACCTCGGCGCTCGACCCGGAACTGGTGGGTGAAGTGCTGAAGGTGCTGGAGCAACTGGCGGCGGAAGGTATGACGCTGATCCTCGTCACCCATGAAATGAATTTTGCCCGCGAAGTGGGCGACCGCGTGGTGTTTATGCATCAGGGACGCGTCTGGGAGCAGGGCGACAGCAAAACGCTGTTCGCCAGCCCGCAGACCAGCGAACTGAAACAGTTTATCTCCTCGGTGCGCGGTCTTAACTAACGTAAGGAATGGCAGATGGATATCACTCAGTTTTCGCAAATTAACCCGCCGCAGCGCCTGCTGATGGGGCCGGGGCCGATCAATGCCGACCCGCGCGTGCTGCGCGCCATGTCGAGCCAGCTGGTTGGCCAGTACGATCCGGCGATGACCCACTACATGAATGAAGTCATGGCGCTCTACCGCGGCGTGTTTCGCACCGAAAATCGCTGGACGATGTTGGTCGACGGCACCTCGCGCGCCGGGATCGAAGCGATTCTGGTGTCGGCGATCCGTCCCGGTGACAAGGTGCTGGTGCCGGTGTTCGGCCGGTTTGGTCATCTGCTGTGCGAGATCGCGCGTCGCTGCCGGGCAGAGGTGCACACCATCGAGGTGCCGTGGGGTGAGGTCTTTACGCCGGATCAGGTTGAGGATGCGATCAAGCGCGTGCGGCCGCGCCTGCTGCTCACCGTGCAGGGCGATACCTCCACCACCATGCTGCAGCCGCTGGCGGAGCTGGGAGAGATTTGCCGTCGTCACGATGTGCTGTTCTATACCGACGCCACCGCGTCGCTCGGCGGTAACCCGCTGGAAACCGACGCCTGGCAGCTGGACGCCGTGTCCGCCGGGATGCAGAAGTGCCTGGGCGGTCCTTCCGGCACCTCGCCCATCACCCTCAGCCCGCGGATGGAAGAGGTCATCCGCCGCCGCCGCTGCATTGAGCAGGGGATCCGCACCGATGCCCATCACGATGGCGTCGACGAGATGATCTACTCCAACTATTTCGATCTCGGCATGGTGATGGATTACTGGGGGCCGGAGCGCCTTAACCACCATACCGAAGCGACCTCGGCGCTGTTCGCCGCCCGGGAGTGCGCGCGCCTGATCCTCCAGGAGGGACTCGACAACGGCATCGCCCGCCACAAACTGCACGGCGATGCGCTGCTGAAGGGCATCCAGGCGATGGGGCTCGAGACCTTTGGCGATCTGCGGCACAAAATGAATAACGTGCTGGGGGTGGTGATCCCCAACGGGGTCAACGGCGATCAGGTACGCAAACTGATGCTGGAAGATTTCGGCATTGAAATTGGCACCTCGTTTGGTCCGCTGCACGGTAAAGTCTGGCGCATTGGCACCATGGGCTATAACGCGCGTAAAGACTGCGTGATGCAGACGCTCAGCGCGCTGGAAGCGGTCCTGAACTACCTCAGGTTCACCACCACCCAGGGCGCGGCAATGCAGGCGGCCTGGGATCACTATCGCACCGAGGCCATCCTATGAGTGATACCGTCCGCCAGCTGGCGGAGAGAGAGGCGGCGGCCAGCCGGGTGATGGCGCGCGCCGACCAGCTGGCCGCCCTCAGCGAAACCGCCGACGCCCTGACCCGGGTCTATCTGTCGCCGGAACATCTGCAGGCCAACCAGCTGGTGGGCCAGTGGATGCAGGCCGCCGGCATGATGGTATGGCAGGACAGCGTCGGCAATATCTGCGGTCGCTATGAAGGCGTGCAGGAGGGCGCGCCGGCGGTGCTGCTGGGCTCTCATCTCGACACCGTGCGCAACGCCGGACGCTACGACGGCATGCTCGGCGTGCTGGCGGCGATTGAGGTGGTCCAGCGTCTGCACCAGCATGGGCGACGGCTGGCGAAGGCAATCGAGATCGTCGGCTTTGGCGATGAAGAGGGCACCCGCTTTGGCATCACCCTGCTCGGCAGTCGCGGCGTCACCGGCACCTGGCCTGAAAGCTGGCTGTCACAGTGCGATACCGACGGGGTGAGCGTCGCCCAGGCGCTGGTGAATGCCGGACTCGATCCGGCGCGGATCGCCCACGCGGCCCGTCACCCGCGGGATATCGCCGCCTATCTGGAACTGCATATCGAGCAGGGGCCGTGCCTGGAGCAGGCGGGGCTGGCGCTCGGCGTGGTGGAGGCGATTAACGGCGCCAGACGGCTGAACTGCCGTTTTACCGGCGAAGCTGGCCATGCCGGCACGGTGCCGATGCTTCATCGCAAGGACGCCCTCGCCGCGGCGGCGGAATGGATGGTGCAGGTGGAAAACCTGACCCGCCAGCGCGGCGGTAACCTGGTGGCGACGGTCGGCACCCTGCGCTGTGCGCCGGGCGCGGTAAACGTGATACCGGGCGAGGTGCAGTTGACGCTGGATATTCGCGGCCCGCAGGATGCGCCGCTGACGGCGCTGCTGGAGGAACTGCTGGGGCAGGCGCAGGCGATTGCCGGGCGCCGCCAGCTGAGTTTCGCCGCCGAGGAGTATTATCGCATCGCCGCCACCGCCTGCGACAGTCACCTGCAGGCGGTGCTGAGCGAGGCGGTGGTGGCGGTGCAGGGGCGTTCCCTGACGCTGCCGAGCGGCGCAGGGCATGATGCTATCGCCATCGCCGAGCGCTGGCCATCGGCGATGCTGTTTGTGCGTTGCCTGGGGGGCGTCAGCCATCACCCGGCGGAGTCGGTGACCGCCGCCGACGTCGGGCTGGCTATCGACGCTTTCTCCCGAGCGGTAGAGAAGGTGGCCGACGCCTGATCGCGCCGGTCAC
>OIWS01001239.1_pt1 | contig 26939 bp, 30 predicted proteins | sample 1587611 | NCBI WGS metagenome assembly OIWS01 (sample SAMEA3888919, study PRJEB22519) | human gut metagenome | biome: human gut; feature: human-associated habitat; material: faeces | place: Denmark | collected 2010 | reverse complement strand
CATGAAAACAGGATTAGTACCCCATATTTTGGGAATTACACTTAGGGGTAATATTTTTTAACACAACAAAGTGTTGCGCTTTGCTTCAAAAAAGCAGCAAACTGTCAGACCGTCAAATTCGCTTTTCGGGGATTCGTTTATATGCCTCCTTCTATCGGTGCACAGTTACGAATAAAATCAGGAAACGAAAAGTTAAAAGTTCTTGTATAAACAAATAAAAAAAGTATTACCTTTGCCACAAAATACAATGGGCAAGTTGTATAAACAGACTTTTTGCGTCTGATTCAGAGAAAAGTAAACTGATAGTTAGGGTTATAATATCTAAGTCTTGATGACAGACTTTCCCTATAGGTTAGAGAACAACAAAAGGGATATAATATGAGAAAATTGCTGTGCATGCTGATCGGCTTGGTCGGCTGTTATTTGGCAGGTTATGCCCAGAAAACGATTTCTAATGATCGTGGGGCTACGATCGCATTAAAAACGAATGCACTCTATTGGGGAACTACGACTCCTAATTTGGGTATGGAAGTCAGGTTAGCCCCCAAATGGACTATGGAGGCTGAAGTAGGGTTGAACCCTTTCGCTCCGAAAGAGAATGATGGAAGTTACGGAAAGTCCATCAAGCATTTCCGGCTTCATCCAGAAGTGCGCTATTGGTTTTGTGAAAGTTTCTACAAACATTTCATCGGGCTTCATGTTCCTTATCTTATATATAACGTATCAGACATCAAATTGTTGGGCACGGAAGATGAGCGTCACCAAGGTTGGGGAACCGGTGTCGGGCTCAGCTACGGATATAGCTGGGTGTTGGGCAAACATTGGAATCTCGAAGCTTCTGTCGGTGCCGGCTACCTTTATTTAAAGTCGGATATTTACCCTTGTACAAATTGTGGAACGGAAAAAGAGACTGTAAAGAAGCATTACTTTGGTCCTACTCAGGCTGCTGTAAGCGCCGTATATGTATTCTAATGCAAACGTATTAATCGCAGTGTATAATGAAACCATTCTTAATTTTACTAATCATATGTGGATGTAGCATATCTATGTCTGCACAAAATTCTGTTCAAGAATATACATTGGTGGTAAAGGAGAAGCAGGCTGACAAAGACAACGGCAAACTCCTTCTGTCGATGAAAATAGATGTGAGCAATATAGATATACCCGGAGACAAGTAAATCCCGCAAAACGAAATGTGGCACTTTGCAAAAACGACACGTGTAAATACATGCAAAAACGATACGTGTAAAAAAGGTGAGCATGTTTTTCTCTATATTCAACTATATATAGCCATCTATTTCTTTCAAATACCATTTGAGCACCATAAAAACACAGGATAAAAAGTACCTAAAATATCATGTCTTATGTAATAGGACCAAGAATATAGAGTGAACCCTAAAAAGGCGTTAGTCCAACTCTTAGGGTTTACTTTAATTACGATATAATTCCTTTCAGTAATTACAAACGATCCATTCTTCTTGTTTCCTCCTGGAGGTTCGGCTGGCAGAAATGGTTCGTTCGATGCGATGAACGGTCCATCTGTATAGAGTTGCATAGTCTTGCAAATGATCGTTTGGGAACATGGTTAACATGAACTTTCCTTTCAAGCTGGATATCATATCCAGTAATTCAATGAACATTTGTTCATTGAATATCCCATTATAATGGGCGCAGTTGGTGTTGATGTAAGGAGGATCGATAAAATGGAATGTCTCAGGACGATCATACCGCTTGATGACAGATATGGCATCTTGGCATTCGATAGTTACATGTTCTAAACGGCTACAAAGTTCTTCTGTGAATGTGTCTTTGGCATTCCTTAGACGTTTTGGCATTCCGCCTTTCAGGTCAAAACCGAATGTTCCATTGATTTTACTGGCAAACGATGTTTTTGTCAGAAACCAGAAGGCACAGGCTCGTTCAGCCGGTTTGAATAAGGCTGGATTATTATATATGTATGTCGCATGATCATGTTGATATCGGCTATGTAATGTCTTGTCGATTTCTGTTTTTAATTCCGGATAATAACATTTTGCCATCCAGTAAAAGTTGATGATCTCTGCATTGATGTCGTTTATTACTTCACATGGAACCGGTTCTTTTGCAAACAGGACGGACGCACCACCACAAAAAGCTTCTGTATAGACAGAGTGGTCCGGAATCAGAGGTAAAATATGTTTCAACATCGTCTGTTTACCTCCGTAGTAAGTTATCGGTGTCTTCATTTCCATTAATTTTATCGTTATACATTCAAATCAAATTTTACGTTTTCTTTTCCAGAAAGAAGTAGTTCGGTGTTTCTCTGATTATTTTCATAGATATGTACATTTCCTAAGTTCAAGGTGATAGACTTTAACGGCAGATCGATTTGCCTGGCCATCAGATACAGATGGTATATGTCTGCCGGCAAGCCCAGATTGGCATCGGAACTACGTTGGTAAGCTGATACTACCAACCGGCCATCATCTATCTGAAATTGCACCAAACTAAGGCATGGAGATTGATTACTTTCCATGCCGGTCTCTCCAAGAAAAAGGACATAGTTTTTACTGTTACGCTTTTCCCTGTTTATTTTAGAGATCAAGGGAGGTAGTTTCTCGAAATAGGTCGGATAACTATTCACTAAGATAGAACCACAATAATCCCACCAACTTATGCCTAATTCCCGATATTTCTCCACAGACCTTTCCCCTTGCATGAATAGTTGTAATTCATTTTTCAGTTTTTTACGGGCAATGTTATGACCCTCGAAAATATCCAATAGGTCTACCGGAGTTAAAGAGAGCTGTTCATTTAATAAGTATTTGATCTTGCCTTTCTTTTTGTTTTGTATTTTGCCTTCAGACAGAATTTTGCCTAAAAGACTATAGTATTTGTTTGTCATAATCTTAAATTTGATGTACATTTGTATTGTCTCACCTACATACGAAAAACGAGCTATCGCGACTGAAGGATTTTGCCCCCGGTCGTGCGGTAGCTCGCATTTTCGTTAATATGTAGGTGAGATGACTATTAACGGGCCGGGGGCTTTTTTATTCCCGGTAAATGATGACTGCAAAAAGTCTATTTTTTCAGTTTATAAACCATCTGACCAACAATAATTAAAGTCATAATAACTACAATTACAATAATATATTCGCAAAATTCAACCTTAAACTGCTGCCATCGGGTTAATTTTTTCTCTACTTCCACTATTTTAGGAACTTCTCTGGTACGAGTTATCGTCATGTATTGAGGTATTCTTGCCAATAAAAATGCATTTGGCCAAATACCCAACGAATGACGAAGATTTCCGTCACTATATGTAGCCCAACTATATCCATAGGGATTCGACAAAAAAGATATTGTGTCTTGAATTGAAATGGAGTCTTTATATGGCACTAACGTCTCCTTGATTATTGTATCATGAATTGAAATGGATTCCTCTGTTTTTATCTCAACCGGTACATATCGAACTTGTGTACGGCAGGATGTGGGCAGCGAAAACAGAACTACCACCAATATCCCGATCAAACCACCTATCAATTCGTCTTTCGTATCCTTGTCCATCATAACAAATTCCACCCCTCAATAACATCCGCCATATCCGCCTCTCTTCCGTTCTCTACCTTGCTCATGGCAGCCGCTATGGCAGTCATAGTCCCTTTGTCAAATTCTATCTCCCGGCCTGTGGGGATGCCTGTCTTGGAACAAACAGCCCTGACATAGGCAGCCGTGTTGTTCTTGTCTTGTGGCGGCGCCCATCTGCCAATCATCTTTTCAATTGTATTGAGCGAATATTTGTGGTAATAGTTGTAGAGAATACGGAATGCGGCACGGTAGCCGTAAGCCATCGATTCAAATTGTTTGAATTCACTATCCGTACTTTTCTTTTCACCTTGAAACACATCCGTGCTTTTGCGAATATTCAGCGGGTTATTGTTTGCCAGCCCGCGTGGCAATCCTTTACTTTTCATTTTATTTCATTCGGTTAATATCCGTTTTGCGGCTCACGGTCGCCGCATTTCTTTCTCTCGCACCGTTTCATAGCCAGTTCCAGCTTTACATCCGAATAGCTCTCTTTCAACGCAAAAAGCTCATCTTGCACCTGCCTGAGTCGTCCGGTTTGTTCTACAAACCGTTCTTCCTTGTCTGAGAGCTGTTTTTGCAAGAATTCATTGTATTCGCGTAAGGCCTTAAACTCTTCCGCATCCGCACGGGCATCTTCTATCCGTGCGTCAGTCTTACGATTTCGCCAAGCGGTCACACCCCATTTGATCGCTTCAACTCCACCCATAGCTCCTATTACACTCCCGATGACAGTCAGGATATCTGCCAATTCCACATTCATTAGATAAATCTCCCTATTTTTTTGTACATTTGCTATGTTGTTATTTCGCTTTATGACAAATTGTGTATCCGCCTCTCCTCTGTGATAGATAGGAGGCGAATTTTTATATCCAAGTCTTTTAATCAAGGTGAATAACTTCATCTTTCGCCTTAAATAAAGCTCCGATAGCCTTAACAACGTCATAAAATCCGCAACCGGACAGACCGACAGCTACGCCGTATATCAATACCTGCCACCATACATAACCGTCAAGCAGTGGTGTCAACTGCAACGCCCATGATACCATGCAGACGATCACGCCGACGGCAACCGATACGCCGATCTTTGCCAGCTTGTGCAACGAGATAGCCGGGATACGCTTTGCGATCTGTGTGACCAAAGAGGACGTGAGGGCGACAATACCGGTAAACGTGCCTAAGTCGATCATAAAAGAGGCTGTTGGATCGGTTACGATTCCTTGTGCGTAAGTGCGCCCGGTTACTAATGACACCATGCACATAATCAAAAATAAAATCTTTTTCATATTAAATAACGGTTGACCTGTACGCCGTAAGGTTTTTTATTCGTATATTTGAAGTGCATTAATACCGTCCTGATATATTATTTTTTGAAACCACCTTCTTGTCGTGATAGCCTTGAAGGTGGTTTTATTTTGTTTCCGATCGGGAAAAGGCCCGTTCTTTCCTTACGCAGGAGGTGTATAGTTTGTCAACGTCTGCTTTTTAATACGCATTCGGATAATGATTATTCCCTGATGGCCGGCTTTTCCTTTTCTTGACGTGTAGCCATTGCTTGCAGTTGTGCCCGCCGGGCCACCTCCAGCTCCATAGAAAGAACCTGCTGTAGCCTTATAAAAGCTATCCGTTGAGCCATAATCGCCTCCATTCCCTCCTCCGGTTATGCCTCCATCTTCGCATATTAAAGTTCCACTGTTACTAACAAAAACCTTGCCGCCACTTGCTCCAAATAGGTCTTCGTCTTTTATATCGTCAGATATACTACCAAAAGGACACGCTATTCCGTTAGTCACAGTAAAACCAGTAGCTTTTTTGCCGCCAGCCCCTCCTGCGGCAGCGTATGTCGAAAATGTAGTTTCTCCTCCAGGATTGCCAGTTGTTGAGCCTGATGTCGGTTCTGCGCCTCCAGCCCCGATTTTTATGCTTATAGTTGCCCCTGGAGATACTTCTATATTTTCTTTATAAAGGGTCTTACCGCCGCTTCCGCCAGCCGCTGCGCCTGTTCCATACTTTAAACCGGTAAGGCTAATGCCTCCACCACCGCCACCGACCAAGAATACGTCTAATAACTCGATGCCGCTCGGCACAGTCCACTGTGTCTGCGCCGTATCGGTTAATACCTCGAATTTATCCGTTGTCGGCAAATCCGATTCTTTGCATCTAACAACCACCCTTACAATGACAATACCCTGATAGCCATCTCCTGCATGGTGCACAGTTGCGCTGAAATAATTCCTGTAAACCTCACCACCACCGCCACCGGCTCCATAGAATGACCCGGCTTCTGCGTTTGTGCTCGTGTTTGCCCCTTTTCCTCCTCCCGTCATACCTCCTGCTAAAGCAGTAGCCGTCGTAGAGCCGTCCGCACCGCTTGCGCCGAACAGTGAACCGCTTGCGATTCCGTCCACGTTTTCAATCGGGCATGCCGTCCCATCCGTACCTACTGTAGAAGACGTCACAGCGGTGGAGGAACCTCCATTTCCGCCAGCAGCAGTATAACTTCCAAACGAGGATGCACCGCCATTTGTACCCGCGGCACTTTCTACCGTAGCGCCTACGCCTGCGGCACCCACTGTCACGGCAAACACTTGCCCATCTGTAAAAGGTATATTGGATTGATAAAGAGCTACACCTCCAAGTCCTTTTGCACCGGCTTTATAAGAATTTTTCACGCCTGTAGGCACGGCACCGCCACCGCCGCCTCCAACAATGAAGGCCTCCAGTTCTACAGAACCTGTGGGAACTATAAAATTGCCATCCTCTTTAAACGTCGTGATATCTTCGTAATACACGTATTTGTTGCTACTGCCCAGCAACATCCTTCTTCTTGTAATCATATCAACTTGGTCTTGTGAACGGTTCTGAATATCTGGCTATATACATCTTGGTCTGATAAGCTTGAGTGAACATTATGCTCAGTTCCACAATACTATTTGCAGGTATTGTTATAGGATTATCACCGACAACAGAAAATTTACCTTCAAGCGCACTATCCGCCGCAATGGTAACATTGGCGGCACTACTTGCGAGTGTAGATAACATTACCGTCGTGACACATCCGAGTTCTGGAGCAAAAGTGTCCGGTTTTACGGTAAGTGTTTTGTCACCGCTTAAACCATACAGCTCCTGTATACCGCCTCCTGCATTAATATCGAGTTGGAAGGGATATTGATAGCCATAACGGATGCCATAATTGGTAACAGATTTATCCGAATTAATTACAGTACGCAAATCGATGACATGAAATGCCTCTTTTGCCCATTGAGAAAAGAAAGTGGCAAGATTGGAAGTCCTATGCAGCACTTTTAACTCTGTCAGCGTCTTGGCCTCTGTATTCTTGATGTAGACCTTCTTACCGGCATCTACTGCCGCCAACAAATCATCGATGGGTCCTAAAAATGTTTCAGCTGCTGCTTGTGCTATCGTGTTTGCCCCAGCATTAAACAGCCTCTTGGCCGCAGAGGCTATAGTAACCACGTAATCATCAGAACCTGCGCCTGTTGTTATTTCGGCCCATGTTCCATTTTTACGCCCATATGATTTACCATCTGAAGGAGCTTCAGCAACATAATTGCCTTTAGGCTGATATGTATTTGAAGCATCGGCCTGAGTTAGATAAGCACTCAAATCAACAGTTTCGCTCAGCTTATCCCAGGCAATAGGATTTGTAGATGTAGCCACGTAATTAGCTCCTGTATCTTCTATATTGTAGACGTCTCCGATAGCGACATTGCTTGTGGGCAAAGAGCTATAACTGGCAACAGACCCTTTTACGCGATATACAGAAGCAACCGCGTTATTTATCTTTTGGTCTACCGTGCTTTCTGAGAGGATTGCAGGCTTATCACTCAAATCATTATAACTGCCGGAAGTGGCCACAGGGGATAAATTTGCCAACTTGTCCTTTTCGGCCGTTGTGTAATCATTGGTAGATAGACCTTTATCGGCCATTTTATCTACTTTGCCATCCAAGGCCGTATTTACCGAGCTTGTAGTAGCATAGCCTTTTTCTGAAAGGTCTGATTCGGTAATGAAATTGTCATCATTTTCCAAATCACTTATTTTAGTAGGAATCACCGGGGCGACATACTCCACAAATGATCCAGCCGTACTTCCATTTGAATCCGGAACAAATAGATATTTTTTAGTCGTAACAAGCCCAGAACCGGAAACAGATACATTTCCAGAACCTTCGCCGGGTAAACCCTGTTCGCCACGCGGAATAGTGATATTCAGCTTGTATTTCGGGTTACCAGATAGGTCTGTTCCGTTCGCTGTAATAGTAGCAGATGCATCCGTTCCCGCGTCACCGGTTGTGACTGTTCCTATTTCAAGTACCGGGGTTTTGCCATCGAGACCGTCAGCACCATCCGTGCCGTCCTCGCCAGGATTTCCTTCTGGCAATACCAAGTCGATTTTGTACTTTGGATTGCCCTCTGCGTCTGTTCCATTTGCCATGACTGCAGCAGAGGCGTTTGTGCCCTTTTCAACCGTCCCTATTTCAAGTACCGGGGTTTTACCATCGAGACCGTCAGCGCCTGTATTGCCTTTTGGCAAAGACAACGAAATAGTATATATCGGCGTCCCATCCGTATCGTTTTGTTTAAAGGCAATTTGAGCTGCGGCAGACTGCCCCGGTTCAAGTGTGGTAACTGTTCCGGTTTCAAATTTAGGTGTCTTGCCATCATCACCGGCATCTCCATTATTGCCGGCATCGCCTTTTGGCAATACCAAATCAAGTTTATACTTCGTATTACCAGACGTATCTGTCCCATTTGGTGTAATAGCAGCGGAAGCTTCCGTCCCTTTTTCTACGGTTCCAATTTCAAGTACCGGTGCGTCACCATCTGCTCCTCGGGGAATGGTCAAATTAAGCTTGTAACGTGGTTGCCCGGATTCAGTCGCGCCATTGCTTATAAGCTCAGATGATGCCTGGGTGCCTGGATTCCCCGTAGTCGTTGTACCACCTTCAAACACAGGTGTTTCTCCTGCGGCTTTAACCCCTGTGCTAACGCCGTTTACAACCCAATAGCCACTATCGTTAATGCTCGGAGCAGCATCGTTGGCCACCTGCTTTTTTAGATCGCCCACCTTTATGGACGCATCCGTACCGTTAAGGCTCGTTTTTGTGCCCAACAGGTAATCGTCATCCGATAACGACGCATATTTTGTAAAGTCTTTTATGTCTTTCGTGCCTGCCATATTGTTTGCTATTATATTATCCTAATGAAACTTTAACGTTGTTGCCATCCCTCCAAAGCATACCCTTGACTTTCGGGTCAATAGTCGGCATTGCTCCAAGAGTCGCCGTTCCTGCATTCAGAGAAGTTGCTGTGCCGTCAGCCCCTACAAGATATAAGCCTCCACTATGCAAGCTTATAGTTCTTATCAAGCTTCCATTTGTACTATAGAGATACATTTTCATTGCAGGTGCTGATTGCTGTCCGGATACATTCTCAAAAGAGAGTGATAAAACCTCTTTGCCTGAAGTATTAATCATGGTAAGTGATTGAGATTCCGGGTCGATCATTATCCGATTCCCTGAAAATGCACTAACAATTGTTCCTCCAAAAGTGCCTTTGCTAAAAAAGACAGATCCGTCATCATAAAGCCGCGTCGGTGCCGTATCTCGGTTTGCGTAACTCGCTCCAAGTGCAATACGAGGATGGTCGTCCGCATTACCATCGATGATACAATTCCTGTTCTGGCTCTCTATCCTCAAATCAGAGAACCACCAGCCGGCAATGTTAGCTTCCTCAATCAGTGCAAGCCCCGTCGCTATGGATTCAAACTCACCTTGGAATGTTTCCCAGTAATCGGAGGACGTGCGCGGGTATTCATTTGAAAAAGTCCCTGCCGTTGTTTTGGTAACCCAAAATGTTTTATTCCCGTTTGCATCTTCAGTATATACAGCTTCCACGTGGTCATCTGTTCCTGTATACTGCTTGGAAGAGCTGTACTTCCTTCTGAATGCCATAAACGGGCCATTTGGACCTTGTGCCCCGGTATCACCGGTTATGCGGATAGGTGTAGACCAACTACTATATACTGTGCCATTTCCATTCAATATGATTTTACTCATCCATAGCAATAGATTACTACTTCCTGTTGGGGGATCGAGAGCCCAACCGGAAGGCGGTATGCTTTCACTTGTAGGAGTAGACGGCTGGCTGCTTGCCCGTCTGTAGACTTGGTATGTAGTTTTACCGTCTTCACCGTCAAGGCTATATTTAGCCCACAACGACGGGGTACTCCAGCCTTGCCATACGTTATTTTTCTTTTCGCGTTTACACATCCATTCGTACAGGTATGTCGCATCCGGCCCTGTAGGATTAGCGGTCCATCCCCCATCAGGAATGTAACCGCCAGTTTGAGGAGATGGGGGTATTTCCGGGGTATTGCTTGTACGTGTACGTCCATAGATATATTCTATATCAGTGCCGTCCTTTCCCCATTTGGACCATAGAAAGACTGCAGAAAAAGCCCCCCATACGCCATCTTTCTTTTCGCGCTTGCAACTCCACTCAAATGGATTGTTGGGGTCCGGTCCTACAGGGTCGTCCGTCCAGCCATCAGGCACATAGTCATCTACATTTTCCGATGTTGCAGGCTTACTCGGCTTGCCGGTTTCGGTTGCGCTCCTCTTGAATATCCACTCAACATCTGTTCCATCTACGCCATCTGTGACGCGAACAATCGTGAAGACTTGCTCATACGTAGCCATACCTTCACAATTTACCTCCAGCCGTACTTCTGCTTTGTCGGCTGTAACGTTATGCACAACCACCAAACCGTCCGTAACAGTAAACGTACATCCTATTCCTGTAGCCGTAACAAGGTACTTGCCTGCGCCCAGTACCGTACTGTAGCGTAACGGCTCAGTCCCTTTTGTCGCCTGTATCCGGGTTGTGATCCTGAAATCCCTGGTGACAACTTGGGTCCCGCCGGTCACGACATGGTTGCTACCGGTCACCACGTCGACTTCATCCGACAATCCGTCTTTCGTGTTATATACCGCACTATACGTCGACAGGGTGACAGAATAGGCATCCATCCCTTTCAACCCGTTACCCAATCCTGGGACATTCCATACATTGCCGCCGAAATAGACGTTATTGAGGAACACGGAACCACCGGCAAGAGATTCTCCGTTTATCACCAAATTGGACAGATCGCCGTCTTGATAAGTGATATTCTTCGACGGGTTTATCTCCCAAGTGTCAACATTTATCAAGTACCGCTTGTATTTCCCTGTGCTGTATGCGGAAGCCTGTCGGTTTTTATCGGTTGCATTGCCATACACAGCAAATTTCATAGACGCTGCAGGATGGGTAGAAGTTCCGGGTTTCAACTCATACTTAAAATGCGCATTGTCTATTATCTCGATGGGCGTAAAATAAGAAGTGGAGAATCCGGCGACTGTATCAAATCCGGCACTGTCTGTTCCTGAAGAAGTCTCATTGCCGGTTAGATTATGAAATATGCCACGGCAGAAATCATTAATATGTAGACCTGATAATTCGCCTTCTTCAAGTTTTAAGGTCACTATCTGGTTTTCAGTATCTACAGATTCAATAAGTCCAAAAGCAATAGAGTTCCATAACTCTCCGGAAACGACATCGATACGATTGAAACGCAGTTCCGGTACTTCGAGAAATTCACGCAGAGTCAAACTGTTCCCTTCGATATTGCCGTCTTTGTCGAATTTACCACCGGAACCGAGAGGGCCTCCTGCATAATCTCCAAATGTCGCTCCGCCGTTTAAGCCTAATAGATAATCGGTGGAATCGGGTTTGTCCTTACGGAGATACTTGCCATCGAAGATCAACGACATGTCGCCACTTTCGACTCCTATGACATGGCCGAACTTATCAACCAGGACATTTCTCACAACAAACGTGCCTTCATTCGCCGTGCTTTCCCCCTCTGACGTGTTTCCGTGCGAGATGGTATAGATTAAATTACCAACTGACTGTTTGTCGATGGATATGCCTTCCCCTTCCATAATGTCAAAGTCAGCTTCGACAACGGCAGACCCTCCACCGATTACAGAACCTCCCGAAGAACTTTCACTGCCGGAAATCCCTAAGTTTGCCGATCTCCTTTTATTGCGGGGATTGGCGGGAAATTTATTCAATATGACATTATACTGTTTCATTGCCAAACTCTACTCCTTCATAATTATCTGCATCGAACCGGGCAATCAACAAGTCACAGGCATCATCGCAAAGATGTTGTGTTTCACTCAGCATTATATACTTGCCCGGTTCATTATTATCGGTATAGGTACAAAAGGCGGGGGACAATACCGCCGTTCCCGATAGTGTGTTGTGCCTGGATGCATAATTGCTGTAAACCGTCCCGATAAGCAACCGTTCAAGATGGTCGGTTACTCCGGCCCGATAAAGTTCGGATATGACGGACTTGTCCGAAGTCTTGTATATCTGTCCTTTTGCCGAGGGCGAAGGATTGTCCAACGTTCCCAATACAGTTTCTATTTTCAGTTCCTCTTTGGCATCCTTGTTGATCCATGCCCAATGTTCCATGTCCTTGGATTGTATGCTTTTCCCATATTTGTTTACCAGGGTGATTGCAGGGTCCCGGTATAAAACCCACCGGCATTCATCATAAACAGCCTGTTTGATCTGCCACTGCGTGTCGGATTTATAGTCATAGCAAGGGACGCCCGTTCCTATCTGCAGTTCCAGATAGCCGGAAACAGCGGGCATGTCAATATATTCGGCCATATCCATTTTGTCGAATAAAACCGGAAGGTCGCCACGATAGTAACCGATGATCTGCTTGTTCACCTGCCAACCTCCCAATCCGGTCTCGTTTTCCCTGTTCCCCTGATACCAGCACATCCACGCATCTCCCCAAGTGCCCTCTCCCGATACCCATTTGCAATTACTTGCAGTATGCCCATAGCCACGGCTGTCTTTTACGCCTTTATTCTCCCAATGGTACAGGCCGTTCCCTTCGGCATCCCGAAGAGTCAGGATAAATGGCACATAGGCATAATTCGCCCTGTTCTTCAAATTCTCAAAGGCTTTCTTGTAATTCTGATCGGTCGCCTCTTCGTAAGGATTGTAGCGTGGGTCGAAGAGCAGGCTCATCGTAAGTTTCAGTTTATATTCCGTCCTTTTATAGCCGATATTGCCCAAATAGGCTTTTTCTTCTATTTTGAAAAGCATTTGACCGGTGGAAGGAGTCGGCATTTCAAGATGCCGGATATCCCCGTCATAAGCGTTTTTGACCGTAATGGTCCAAGCAATCCCGGCACATGCCTCCCCCGAATAATTCGGATCAATCCGGAAATATTTGGCCAGGTCACTTTTTACAACTCCTTTTCCCGTGTCGGAATAAGCGATCTTGAACCCCAGGGGTGAAGTCATCGCCCCAGTCGATCCCTTTGTACAGTCCACCAGGACGGACATCCCTTCACCGGGCACGCTGTCCGGATCCACTTCTCCCTTGAGCAATTCCATGCTCTCATAAGGGGAGAATGAGACTTTCACGTTATTGTAGACCTTGTCAACGCCGAACACCGAGTCGTCCGAGTCCCAAACTACCGCTTCCGGTTCAAATGACGTGTAAATGTCATTCAAATCATATACGACTATCTTCCCGCCCTTCTGGATAAGACGAAGGCCGAACGGACGGAGCGTTCCATCCAGGACTTCACGCATGCTCATCGCTTCTCCGTCTTCATCATAAAAATTCGAGAGATTCACCGATACGGCATCCAATATGTTTTCCGTCCCGTACCGGGATATTTTCGTGCTTATATGTTCCTCGATTTCCAGATACCTTATGCCGGTCCTTTCCAATGTTTCGTTAATGATTTCCCTAATGGTCATAAACCCGGCCTTATTCCAGTTCAACCTCTCCAGGACAGCCATGTCCGCAAACGTTATTTCCACTCCGTAATCCGTTTTGTACGCGAATGGTTCCTCGTACAATTCGGGATCAAGCGTGCCGGACCAGTATAACGCGCCGTCGCGGAGGACATCCATTCGTATGCTGCCGGCCTTAATCGTATACAGGTCTATGAATTGGCGGTCATTGTCCGAATATAACCGGAGCGTGGCGTTAGCGGACTGGACAGGCTCCAGTTTGTCCGTTTCCGGCCACTCGATTTCAAGGGGCTCTTCGCAAAAAGCAATGCCAAAGACACTGCCCAAATAGCCTTCCTCGTAGATTTCGACTTCATACAGCGTCTGGCCGATGCTGTGAAATCCTCCTTTGTATCTCAATCCCATGCTCATCTTGTCCTCTTTTTTTCGTGTTCGACGCCACACAAGGCGATATACAAATCCTTCATCTTGATCCGGGTTTCCAGATAGAGATCTTTTGCGGACAGACCGGGTTCCAACATGGAGCGGAGTTTGTTCAAGGGGGCAACCACCTCCGGGTTGTTCGATGCCCCGGAATATTCCCCGACCAGAGCCAGTGTGGGGCCGGAGACGATACCGCCGGCGGCAAATGCCGTGATATTCTGCAAGGCCGCTTTTGCGGCAGCGGTAGCCGCGACCAATGCACCCCCGGCTATGATTCCTCCGATACCGCTCCATGATATCGCTTTGAGCGCCTCCGATGCCATACCCGCCGCGATCAGGGCCGACCCGAACTGCTGCAACATATCCATGAGGGAAAGGAGGAATGAGCGGAGGATCTCAAGCCCGTTCCCGGATGAGACAGCCTCTCCAAACCCTTCCATAAACCCTTGTATGCTGCCCGACAGTATGCCGGACATCTGCCGGGCCGTGATCTGGGCTTCCTTCACAAACACATATCCGCTTTCGCGTATCTTCTTCAATACCTGTTGGTATGACCTTTCATCTATCTTAAGGGGAAATTCTATTGCCGGGACATCCATAGCCTGGATATTCGGGGCCTTCAGTAGGACGGTGGATCCTTTCGCCAGATTCCCTTCCGCTCCAGCAATGATCGTTTTATTCATGAGGTTCAGTCGTTCTTCGTAAAGACGGATCTCTTTTTCCAATGCTACCTGTTGCTCCCCGGAAGCCTTCAGCTGGGCTTCCTTCAATTCATTGATTTTATTGGTAAGCCCACCTATTGTCGCTAAATCCTTATTGACAATTTTGTCGTTCCCAGCGGAATTGAAGGTCAGATCCTCGACTTTGATCCCTTTTGCCAAATCTTCCTGCAATTTTTGGATCTCCCCGTTTTCTTTTTTCAGCCGTGCAATGTCCTTGTCTATCGCATTCACTTTCCCCTGAACGACAGCAACGACACCGGCTTGAAATTCTTGTGCTTCCCCTGTCCGGCTCAAACCGGCCAGCTGTTGTTGTTCCCTGGCCAGCCTTGATACCATTTGTTCGCGTTTCGCATACAATTCGGTCAAAATGGCTTCATTCCCTATTTCCTTCTTCGCGTATTCCACGATTTTGTCCTGTGCCGCCCTGGCCTTGGCTGAAGCAATGATGGCCTTTGACAGATTTTCGTATTGGGCAGCGGCTTTTCCGGTCAATATCTCTTCATCCGTCAAGTGCCCTAAATATTTCGGATATGTCTTTTTCAATTCGTCCACGGCCTTCTTGCGCTCTGCCATCGGACGGGTGATATCCTGACCGGCTTGATACAACAATCTCAGTAGCGTGATTTCTTCTTGTGCGTCTTGCGTCCCTTTCAACCGGCTTTCGTTCAATTCCTTTTGCCTGTCGATCTGGTTTTGTGTCGTTTTTGATAACCCCAACATTTCACCGGCCACGTTAAAAATCTCCCCGCCGTACATGGACAATATGGTGACGCCGGCCACCAGAGCGGTCTGCCATGAAAGCAATGATCCGGCCACCTGTTTCCAAACGGGGATTGCTTTTTCTCCCGAAGCGATCAGCTCCCGGTTTTCCTTGCGTGCCGCCGATATCGAGTCTGCCAGTATAGGCAAGTTATTGGAAATAGCCAGGAAGAAAGTATTCGCGCTGATCGCCAAAGAAGGCAACTCTCTGGCTACCTGTTGGACGGACATATTCAGGGAATTAAACCTCGGTGTGACTCTTTTTGTGGAATTTTCCAATGCTTCAGAGGCCGTAGCTGCCTCTTTCCCCAGACTTTGGTATTGCCTTTTCAGGTTATCGACAACATTGGAGCCATTCCTTATGTTACCCACGGATGAATTGGAAACAGCCGATAACCGGCCGGAGATGCCATCTAAGCTACCGGCCACCTGGTCGGCAGATTGTTTGACAACCTGTAACTCCTTGTCGACCGTCTTGACGACACCTGAAGCCTGGTCCCGCATCTGAAGCAGTATGTCATATGTAACGCCTCTATCCGCCATATTCCCTTTTTACACGTTCAAAATCTTCCCGCGTTGCTAATTTTACCTGTTTGCTTTTCTCTTTTTCTTTTTCCCATTCGAACCGGACGATATCCGTAGGGTTCAGTCTCTTTTTTGAAAATGGGACCAACATGCAATGTGCGATGAACCGGGCCTGCTCCCAGCTATTGCGGAAAATGGCCGTTTCATTTTGATTCCATTGCCCGACCGCCTCGCTGAACTCTTCAGGGGTCAGCTGCAGGAAATCCGTCCGGCTCATTCCCATGCGGCCTACAGCCAACCCGAACAGTTCCAGGATGGTTATCCTTTTTTTTTAGATTGTGCCCCTTCCGGTTCATAAGGGGGCATTTGTGCCTGGAAGTTTTCGTTTTGCCATCCGGAAATATCTTCGGGTGACATGTGGTCGGCCATGTCCATCTCGTCCTTAAACGGCTGTTCCACGCCGTCTGCCCTGCAGGAAGAAAGCAGGCAACAGAAGATCAACGTGATGACCAAGGCGATATCCGTCCCCTGCATTTCGGTGACCTCCCGTCCGGTCCTCCGTTTGAATTCCAGCATGGCCCCCATGGTCAACCTGCAGGGATATTCCCTGCTATGAATTGAAATTGAATGTTTACCCATTGTCATGATACATTTTATTAAGATGCGACTTGCTTGGTCTGTACATCCCCGCTTGACGAGAATTGTGCGCTGTACGTCACATCCTCGCCGGGCTGTGAAGTCTCTTCCAGGGAGTCGATAACGAATTCCCCTTCCTCATAATCGTCACCGGCCTGTTCGTCCGTTTGTGCAAAACCGTATTTTAACAGGACGTTTTTCTTCTCTTTCATGGTTTTCAGCAGCAACTTTTTATCCTTGTCGCCAAAAGCCCGGAGCGCGTCAGCTTTGATCGTCACGGAGACCGAAGTGATCCTTTTTTCCGGGTTTCCTCCGGGAGAGTCCTTCGTCAGCCTTTCTTTCGTTTCTGTATTATACGTGATCGTATGGCTGGTAGCCAAAGCCTGTGCCCGCCATGCGGGAGTCTCGTTCGTCTCTGCCGTGTTGATATACAGCATCAGATTCCTGCCGTCCAACGGTTCCCCATCTTTTCTTGCCATCGTTTTCTTTTTTTTATGATTAATAAAAGGATTCCAAAAGCTTCAGGCGCTTTTGTGCCTGAAGCCTTCAACCGGGAAATCAGGCCTTGTCCTCCAACAATGCGATCACGCCCTTCTGGTCGTCACGGATGATATCGGCCCCATAACGGGTGAACGACTCGATGATCGTGCCGCCCAAATAACCCGGGGCTTCCGCATTGATGATCGTCCGCAGCCTTCCTTCCGCACGGCAGACCATCTTGTCGTTCCAAAACAAGGCTCCCGAAAGCAGGTTGTCCTTCACGGGCGCATCCCCCTGCAGAGGTTTTTTACCGCTGTACAATACGCCGCAGTGCCCTTCTTCCGTTGAACGCTGGAAGATGTCGATGCCGAGGATACGTCCGATAACCCCTTCCTTCAGCCGGGATTCGTTCCCTGTCTTGTAATAATCGACGAATTCGGGAATGGCGAGCAGGTCGGTATACATGTCAGCCGTCACCATGCCGTACCAATTGCCTCCGGAAACGCCCATCCGCATCATCAGGTTAAGCACCGTCAAAAGGTCCTCTTTCGTCAATGCCTTTCTTTGCGAGGAGAATCCCATCACGTTTGAAGGCCGTGCGCTCCCCGTCGTTTTCAGGATGTTCGCGTCCGTTTTGGGACACCAGTGTTCCAGCGTATAGGCGGCGACTTTCGTATTGATCTCCGCGGCCTGTTGTTCCTGTTTGGTTTGACGTTTGTTGTAGTTGACCAGCAGTTCGGACTGCGAGTCGATAAGCAAGGGAGTACAATAGATCAATGTCGTATTGTACTTTTTCGTGCTGTCCGTGGATGTTTCAACCGACAGGGGCAAGGATTCCGGCTTGCCCTCTTTCGCTTTGCCGATCTTTGACTGTACAGGCTTTTCCACCTGTTCAGTCTTGTCTGCCACACCGGTTTCCCCAATAGATTTCTTATAGAAACTATTGTCCGGGAAAATGAGCTTTTGCAATTCGCTCGAATAAAGTGTCGTTCTTATTTCTGCCATATTCTAATCGATTTGGACGGCTTCAGCCGTTTGGATAAATTTTTCACCATCATACACGTACTCGACGACTTTTGTCTTGCCGGCAACCCCTGCGATCTCCTTTCCCGCCATGCCTTCCCCGGGAGTAAGGCTTTCCGTGGCGGTCGTCTTCGTCTTTACGACAAGACGGGCGCCGGGTTCCACATCCTTGCCGATGGCAAGGTCGAGGGTACGCGCACCCGTTGCGATAACGCTTGCACCATCTACGATTGTCAGGTTGTTATAAATATCGACAGCCTGATTTCCCGTGGCCGTCAGAGGGACAATGTCCGCTTTGCCGAAAGGCCACTTTACGATTGGGTTCTGTAATTCAGTGTTCATAACTTTTATGCGATTGATGATTCATATTCGTCGAGCAGGCGACTAAAACGTTCCGGGTCGTCCCGTTCCATTTTAAGCAGGGCTTCTGGGTCGTGTTTCTGATACCAATCCCAGTCATGGACATCTTTGCCGTCTTTTTTGTTCTTTTTGCCCGCACGGTCGAGGACTTCACTCAGACGGCGGTTTTCCGCTGTTGCGGAAGGTTTGCGGGTAAGGCTTCCGCCTTCGTCCGGTTCATCGTCCGGTTTCTTGTCCAAGGCTTCGGATATCATTTCCGCGAATAACTCGAAATCCGCAGAAGCCAACCGCTTCATTCGCTCTTCATTCTTGTCCGTCACCACCCCGTTCTTCTTGCCGAGGGCGAGCAGTTGTCCGACAAGGGCGTTTTTCGTTTCATTCGCCGTCTTGTCCTTTTCCGCTATGGCAGCCAATACCTGCTGCTGGCTTGCATCTTCCGAAAGGCCGAGGGCCTTTGCAATTTCCTTCATGTTCGTTCTTTTATTTGATGATTGATATTCGTCCATTATCCGGTTCATCAGCTCCGGGACGGACAGGTTGCTTAATTCTTCCTTGCGGGGAGTGGTGACCACGTCATCGCACAGGCCTGCCGATTGTGCTTCCGATGCGGAAAACCAGGTTTCGTCTTTCATCAGCGATGTTATCGTGTCCTTGTCACAGCCCCTTCGCGTAAGGATGATGCGAAGGGTATCGGCAATGGAGTCCAGTGCCTTCCGGTCCCTTGCCGACAGTTTTTCATCTTTCATGCCGGGAATATGGGGATCATGGATCATAAGCTTTGCATAATCCTGCATGCTCACCCTGTCGGATGATACCGCTATGACGGCGGCCATGCTTGCCGCGATGCCGTTCACATGCGCATGGATATAGGCTTTAGCGGACAGGATGGCCGATACGACCGACAAGCCTTGCGAGACGCTGCCCCCGTCACTGTTTATAAGGATATGGATGGTATCGGCATCCTTGTCCAACTCGGCAATGTCGTAGGCCATCCGGTTCCCGTCCACGTCACGGCCTATCACGCCGTACATCCGTATGGACGCTTCACGCTTTTCCTTGTTTTCTATAAGTTCATAAGCCATTTTCTTTTTGCGTTACAGATTGATTCCGAAAGCGAAGTAAAGGGTGAAAGAAACGCGTTGCAAATAAAGTCCCAAGGGTAACAATAAAGATTGCAAGGCTTGAATCTTTTCTTTTACGGAAAGATTCAAGCCGTCACCTTTGCATCATAAAAACACGTGACATGGACGACAAATACATTGCCTACATATTGTTCAAGGAAGGAGTTTCCGGACAAGAGATAGCCCGGATCATGAAGCGATCCGAACAGACCGTTTCACGGTGGAAAAAGGACGGGGATTGGGAACGGAAAGCCACCGAGGATTTGATGGCCATGCAGACGATACACGAGGACATCCGTGATTTGGTCCGCTACCAGCTCCTCCAGCTGCGCAAACTGAAGGACCAGTACGTCAAATCGGAAGCGGATGGCGGAGAACCCCGGTTGATCGGCAAAGGCGACATAGACGGGGTACGGGATTTGTTCAACATGATAAAACCGAAGGAAACCGACTGGACGACATTGGTCAGGACCGTACGCTTGATCAACAAGTTCCTCAAAGACAACTATCCGGCATTGGCACGCGATGCCGCGCCGGCTTTGAACGATTTCCTGAATGAACAGAGAGGAGGCGCCGCATGAGCCTGGAACGTCACCTGAGTCCAAAAGAACAGCGCGAATACAACGAATGGCTGGCCGAAATGCAGGAGACCGTCCGGTTGCAGCCGGCCGTCCAGGAAACCGAAACACACAAGGCCAGGCGCATCGCCGGCCTGAAAAAGGACTTTACGAAGTTTTGCCGTTATTACTTCGAGGACTTTATGGATTCCGATTTCGGATGGTTCCACAAAAAAGGGGTAAAACTCATCGTTGAAAACGACAACATCGTGTTCGTTGGGGAATGGCCGCGCGAACATGCAAAATCCGTCGTCATGGACATATTCCTGCCAATGTACCTTAAGGCGCTGGGAATGCTTACGGGCGTTATCCTTTCTTCCGCCAACGAGGACAAGGCGGACGGATTGTTGGCCGACCTGCAGGAACAGCTGATGTTCAACGAACGTTATAAAGCCGATTACGGCCCCCAATACAAATCAGGCAAATGGGATACCGGGCATTTCGTCACGAATGACGGCATCGGTTTCTGGGCATTCGGACGCGGACAGTCCCCGCGTGGCGTCCGTGAAGCCGCGCTACGGCCGAACCTGATCATCGTGGACGACATAGACGATGCCGAAATCTGCAAAAATGAAAAACGCGTACAGGAGGCGACCGACTGGGTCCTGGGGGATTTATACGGCTGTGCCCCGACAAGGGGAAGCCGTCTTGTGGTCATCGGAAACCGCATCCACAAACGTAGCATCCTGGCGCACATCGTAGGGGATGTGGAAGAAGGCGACCCGAAAAAGGAAACGGTTACACATTTGAAGGTGTACGCCCTAGAAAATCCGCGCACACACGAAATGGACTTGTCCGAAAAAGGAGTCCCGGCATGGAAAGAAAGGTATACCAGGGAGCAGATACTGGTAAAAATGGAAAACATGGGGCGCCGTTTGGCCCTTCGGGAACTTTTCCACCAGCATATCGTTTTCGGGCGGGTATTCCGCGAAGAACACCTTCCCTGGGCGGACCTGCCGCCGATCCAGAACTGCGAAAGGCTGGTGACCTATTGCGACCCGTCGTATAAGGATACCAAGAAGAACGACTTTAAAGCCATTGTCCTGATCGGGAAGAACGGCAAGTACTTCGATATCTATAAAGTGTTTTGTCGCCAGTGCACGACGCCGGAGATGGTTCGGGGGCATTATGGCCTGGCGGAAGAAATACCGGAAAACAAGTCCTGTCCCCATTGGATGGAGGCCAACTTCATTCAGGATATCCATCTCAAGAAATACGATGAAGAAGCGGAACTCCGCGGTTACGGCATTGCCATACGGGGCGACAAGCGCAAGAAACCGGAGAAGACGGAGCGCATCGAGGACCTTTCCGCCTATGCCGAACGCGGCCTGCTCCGCTTCAACCGGGCCGAAAAGCAGAGTCCGGACATGCAGGAGGTAAGGAACCAGTTCCTGGGATTTCCGGATGCCCCGCATGATGACGGTCCCGATGCCGTGGAGGGCGCCGTTTACAAGCTCAACAAGCCGGGTGTAAAGCAAGCCGGCAGGTTTAAGACTGCAAAATACAAACATAACAAATCAAGACGACCATGGTAGTGGATTATTTACAGACATGTGACTTCCTTGTTTTCATATCGGAAGCTTCACTGAAAAAACTCATTCGCGATGAAAATTGCAAGATTGTCAATGCGCAGACGATGGCTTACGGGTATATTTCCGAGAAGTTGTCCGGACGCTATCAAATAATGAAGGAGCTTTCGAAAGAGGGGGAAAGCCGGAACGCCTCGATGGTCCGGTGGATGACGGTCCTCACGGTTTATTACCTCTATCAGTCCGTACCGGATGAAAGCATCCCGGAAAGGGTGCGGCTCAATTACGAGGACGTGCTGAAAGAAATCGACAGGGTCGCATCCGGAAAGGACAACAGCACGCTCATTCCGGTTTTGGATCCTTCCGGCAAGCCCCGGACATCGTTCCGGTGGGTTTCCAACCCGAGGCGGAGCCATAATCCCTTTGGATGATCCGTGTTCGAACATCATATAAACACAATTTGAAATGGACATAAAAAAGATTACAAACAAGATAGCGGCCAGGTTCGGCTTAAGCCGGAAACGCAAGTCTTCCCTTCTGAAACGCCAGGCCCCCTCGCGGGTGAAGATGGAAATGGACTGCCTGGTCAAGGCTGCCCTGGAGGCCCTTGACCAGGAAAATTCCGACCGGAACGGTCTGCTGGAGATTTATGGAAACGCATGGAAAGACAGCCAGGTCATCAGTGAACACGAAAAGGCTGAAGCATTCCTGATCACGGAACCTTTTGAAGTTTGCAAAAAAGGCAGTGATGCCGTGGACAAGGAACGGACCCTGCTTTTGGACCGTCCCTGGTTTACGCGTTTTTTGACCTTCGTGATGGACAGCGAGTTCTGGGGATATCAGCTTATCGAATTCGGGGAACAGGATCCCGGAGGAGAGTTCAAGGACGTGAAAGTCTTTCCACGCGAGCATGTCCGGCCTTTCGAGAAAATAATCACGATAAACCCCTGGGATCGTGACGGCATATCTTATGAGGGGCATGAAACGGAGTTTTTCCTTTTGCCCGTAGGGGATCCGGAGGAGCTTGGAAAACTGGAATCCATCAGCCGGGAAGTCATATGGAAGACTTATGCCCGATCGGACTGGTCGGAGTACAACGAGAGGTTCGGGAAACCCTTTATCACCTATGAGACGGATACAGACAACGAGGAAGAGCGTGAGAAAGCGATGGAGATGGCCGTCCGGTTCGGAAGCGACCTGGTGGGAGTCGTCGGAAGCGATGAAAAACTGACCGTTACGGCCGTTGCCAGCAAAGAGAGCAGCGACAATTACAAGAACCTTGCCGACTTCTGTGACGACCAGATCGCCAAGATGATGAACGGGCAGACCGGAACCAGCAAGAACGGGCAGTGGACCGGGACGGCGGAAGTGCATGAACGGATCCTTACGGAGTTTACCAAGGCACGCATGAAACGCATCCAGGATCTCATCAACTACCGCCTTTTCCCTTTCCTTGTGGCATACGGCTACAAGCTGGACGGATACGAGTTCCGGTTCTATGGCTTGAAAGACAAGAAGGAGAACACGGTGGACAACAAGAGTTATGACGAACCGGATCCGGCCAAACGGAATGAACCGGACGAAGGCCGGACGATCGGTTTTTTCGGGAAAGCCCGGGAAGTGAAGGGATAGGCTTCTCCGGGCTTGTCGGCCGCTTGTATGATTGCAGTTGTCCGGCATGCGCATCTAATCGGAAACGGGTTTCCATGGATTTCTGCTTGGACGAATCGGTCAGGAATGCCGTCCTGAAACGCATATATGAAAAGTTCGACGTCCGGGATGATATTGATCCGGACCTGTTCGAACATACCCGGAGGCATCTTGATGAAGCGGTAGAAAGCGGCTTGGGCGCGGAAATAAGGTTCGGTGACCCGGATCCGGAATTCCTTCGTGAATTGAAAAGGAACAATGCCGTATTCGCGGCATTCAAGGCGCATCGGGAGCAGAATGACCTGGCTGCCCTTCTGACTGACGATGAAGGGAATTTGAGAAGCTATGACAGTTTCAGGAAAGCATCCGAGGCCGTAATCGGCCAGTATAACGCGGATTGGTTGCACACGGAATACGTCACGGCTGTTTCCGCGGCACGGACGGCAGCCCGTTTCCGGCTGTATATGCGCGATGCCGGGCTGTTTCCGAATCTTCGCTGGTTGCCCAGCTCTGCCGCGGAACCCAGGATTTCACACCGGGCATATTATGGGAACGTCCGGGCACTGACGGATCCTTGGTGGCGGACCCATTATCCGGGTTGCGTATGGAATTGCCAGTGCGACATGGAAAACACGGATGACCCGATTACCCACATCGGGGACCGCCCCGTGGTTCCGGGAGAAAAGCCGACACGGGACGGGGCCACACCCGCTTCTCCCGGGTTGGACCGCAATCCGGCCTATACGGGTAGCATCTTCACGGATAACCATCCTTATGTGACGGAAGCTTACGAAGGGGCGGACAAAGCGGTGGAACGGTTGATGGAAAAAGAAGACAGGTATGAAACGGTACCCACCGAAAAAGGGCGGCTTCGCATCCATGAAGGGCATGGGAAGGGGGAAAGAGAGGAGAACATACGGGTGGCTTCCTACTTTACCGACAAGTACGGATACCATATCGATCTGCTGGATAATCCGGACAGCGTGAAATCGGCGGACAGTTTTAACCGGACGTTGGGATACGAGGAAGAATACAAGGTCAGCCGGACACCTTCTGCCAATTCCATCGACCGGTTGCTCCGGGACGCGAGGAAACAGGCTGACCATATCGTGCTGTGGGTAGATTCAAACATCTCCGTTGAAGATTTGAGCGCGGCTTTACGTTCAAGGGTACGGCGGTCGGAAAACATACAAACCGTTACGATTGTGATTGATGGCAAAGATATCAGGTTGAACCGGGCCGATATCCTTTCGGAAGGCTTTAAAATACGACTGGCAGACTTGAAATAATCAAACCTGCCAGAAGGGGGCTCACGGCCTTTCGGCTTAGAACCGTTACAAATATACAACAGATTAACGACATGCAAAATACCGACATACAAAAATATTTTGACCGCCGCCTGAAGAGATGCCAGGATTGGGCAAGAAAATCATTGCCTGTGATGGTGGGGCGTGAAGCCGTGTCCCATTTCAAAGAGAATTTCAACCAGGAAGGGTTCGTCGACAACGGTTTGAATAAATGGAAAGACGTAAAACGCCGTGATCCTTCCAGCCGGTGGTACGGCTTTGAATACAAAGGGCAAAAACGTGTTTCCTTCCGTTTCAAACGGGATAAGAGAACAGGCAAGACCTATAGGGTAAAACAGCAGAAGAAGCTCAATTTCAGCAGAGCCGCGACAATCCGTAAGATACTCTCCGGCAGTACCGGCGAGCTAAAAAGGAGCATCAGGTATATTCCCGGATCAGGAAAGGTCTCGATAACATCCGACAAGCCGTATGCTTATGTGCAGAATTACGGGGGGCCGATAAGGATATTCGGGAAAAAGACCGTGATGCTCCCGCCCAGACCGTTTATCGGGGATAGCAAGAAACTGTCCGGCAAAGTGGAAAAGGTTATAGTCAAGGGTTTGGACAAAATTTTAAATCAGTGAGAATTATGTATTACAGTTTGTATAAAGATATCAAAGGGCTGATAGCCGAAAAGTTCGGCATCCTGCTCGATCCCAAAACGGGTATTGTTTCCGATGCTTCGAACAGCCGCCTTAAGGACATACAATGGTTCAATAACCAATACGAAGGGGTGATCCATACAAGCCCTGTCGTTCTGGTGGAGTTCGCTGCCTTGGATATCACTCCTGAGACGAAACAGACGGCTTCATGCCCGATAAATATCCGCCTGCATGTCGTTTCCGAGACGAGGGACGAATCGGACGGGGATGTCCGGGACGGGGACGTCTTATGGCATGAGAATTTGGCCCATGACGTGCTGGATGCCGTAAAAGGCTACAGGCTGGATTTTGAAGAAGGCGAGACACAACCTTTGAGGCCTGTGTCCTGGGAACATTACCATAAATACAACGGCTGGATGGTTACGCTTGTCGGATTAAAAACCAAAGGTTAGCTGGCGCTTGTCCTCGGGCTTCTTTTTCCCGTGTTTCAGCTCCTGTTTGGCAGGATATGATATCCAACGGTTGAACGTGCTGTAGGAGATCAAGTACGTGTCACGGATGATATGCTCGTACACATATAGCTGCGAGACACCTTTCTTCTTTTCCGCAAGGACAATGTCTTGTACGCGTATCATCTTCAATAATGTGTTTCTATTATTGTAGGCCATGGACAAAATCAATCTGTTTTACAAAGATAGCTTAATAACCAACATCTTACAAAAAAAGAGGCACAAACATCAATATGCGTGCCTCTTTCTCTTTAATTCCCATGCCGGAAAGCCTTTTCCGGACGATGTTTTATGCATTTCAGGGAGCACCCCGTCATTCTTGGGGGAGTTCACAATGTCACTTTGGTTCCGATGGGCGACTTTGTGGGGTTATTCGATTATTTTTATGAAATGAACCTGATAGGACTCCATTTCTCACCGGTTCCAAACTGTTCCGAACGGAAACCATTTATCCGAAACCTGTATTTGAATTGCTCTATATTCATGATCAAAATATTTGTTTACTATTTTATAGTTACAGATATTTGCACCAGTCAATTGTGGTTAAATGGCAGACGTTATCTTTATAGTAAAAGTACAGGTTCGATCCCTGTCAATTGATTAGGTGATATTGCCGAATAACTTTATTATAAATAATTTATGATAGACATCTTTTTAACTACAAACTTTGTAGCGAATGTCTTCTCCATAATTTTGAATTATGATAAAGTTTATCAAAAACTTAAGAAGGCATACGCCGTATTGAGAAGGAAAGGATAACTCTTCCTTCTCTCTTTTTATCTATGAGTTTTCTTATTCTTGTTTTCTTTTCTCCGCTTGATAATAGCTTTTCGGCTATTTCTCTTTTTAGTAGATGAGTTTTTTCATGTATAAGGACCTCTATCTAAAGCCTTTTCATTTGGCACTATATGATACACGCCATCTTCATCGTAATATTTTCCCATAATAATCATATATTTTTATCTTTGTAGGCAAATTTTTAAAACATATTAGTATGAAATCAAAAACATGGGAAGAAATTTATGCGGAAGCAAGACTAAATCTTCCAGACCCCAAAATGTATGAGAAAGAAATTTTTTCTACGAAAGTTTTTTATGATACTGAAAACTATACAACTGTACATTTTAAAAAAAGTATATGGTTCTCAACATGAATATTCCGTTGAATGGATGTGTACTGGATATACTTATGAGAATCAAAAATAAATACTTCT
>OIWS01001235.1_pt1 | contig 26982 bp, 18 predicted proteins | sample 1587611 | NCBI WGS metagenome assembly OIWS01 (sample SAMEA3888919, study PRJEB22519) | human gut metagenome | biome: human gut; feature: human-associated habitat; material: faeces | place: Denmark | collected 2010 | reverse complement strand
TAAATGGAAACAAAAAAATATCGCTCAAGAATAAAAACTTGAGCGATATTTTTTTTGACGTGTATCTACTAGCATCGCGGATACGCTTACGAACAAACAAAAAGAAATGTGGAAAGCGCTAATGCTCTCATCCCCCCCCCGTAACAGCTTATATCTTGATGGGCCAAAAGGTGGGTGCTGACAGCAACGCTTACAAACTGTACGATAAACTGCATAAGGGTATCTACATATTGAAAGATAGCAAAGGAAAAACTAAGAAGGTGATAAAAAAATAATAAATAATAAATAACGATATGAAACAACTACATTCTTCATGTGCTTCGTTGCTGGTAATACTGGCAACGTTGACTTCAACGGCGGTACAGGCTAATGTTACGGCTAACCAGCTGACTCATAATTCGAACAACCTGACCCTTTCGGGCCTTGACCCCGCACGCTTTGAGAGCAATATCGAGGGACGTGCCACACACCTTTACACCATGCGCAACAGTAAGGGCATGGAGGTGTGCATCACCAACTTTGGCGCGCGCATCGTATCAATCATGGTGCCCGACCGCAAGGGCGTGATGCACGACGTAGTGCTGGGCTTTGACAACATTGCTCAGTATGCTGACCGCGTAAACTTTGCAAGCGACTTTGGCGCCGCCATCGGACGCTATGCCAACCGCATCAACAAAGGACAAATAACGGTGGATGGCAAAACCATACAGCTGCCACAAAACAACTACGGACACTGTCTGCATGGTGGCCCCACAGGTTGGCAATATCGGGTGTATGACGGACGTCAGCTGAACGACTCTACCTTGCAGCTGACCCTTCTCTCGCCCGATGGCGATAACAACTTCCCTGGAGCGGTAACGGCTACCGTTACCTATACGCTGACACACGATAACGCTATCGACATTCGTTACGAGGCTACCACTACGAAGAAGACGGTGATTAACATGACTAACCACTCTTACTTTAACCTCAATGGCGACCCCTCGCACGATGGCGAAAACCAAATGCTGTATATCAATGCCGACCGCTATACACCCGCCGACACTACCTATATGACGACGGGCGAAGAACTGAGCGTGGCTGGCACTCCGATGGACTTCAGACGCTTCACTGCGCTCAGCAAAGATATTAACAACCAGCAGTTTGATATGACTCGTAATGCGCACGGCTTCGACCACAACTGGTGTTTGAACACATGGCACAAAGGAAAGGGTAACGATAAGGTGGTGGCAGCAGCTCTGTATAGTCCCACCACGGGCATACGTCTCGACGTTTATACCGATGAGCCGGGCATACAAATATATACGGGCAACTTCCTCAAAGCGTCGTTCGCCGCTAAGCATGGCCTCCGTTATCCGCGTCATGCCTCGGTATGCCTCGAAACGCAACACTTCCCCGACTCGCCTAACAAACCGCAGTGGGCAAGTCCGTGGCTCGAGCCTGGACAGAAATATACCAGCCACTGCCGCTACCAGTTCTCGGTGGCCGACAAGGCTGTAACGCCTAAAAAGAAAAAGTAATAAGCGACATAACCCAAACTGTATATTTATGCAGAAATGCACTTGAAAATGTATAAATATACAGAATATGGTTTTTGCGTTTCTTTACTTAATATTTCTTAAATTAATGATAATCTGTAAGCAAATGATTTCTGTTTGCTTACAGATTTTTTTATTGATACTTCTCGTTTGAGAAAGCATGGGTTTCAGGCCCTAAAACCCATGCTTTCACACCCTAAAACCCTTGGTTTCACAGCCTGAAACCCATGCTTTCAGATTGTGATTTGATGCATATTGGAAAACTGCATAAATATACAGAAGCCCCACCCCCGCACCGCGCGGAGCGCGGCTTTCCCCTCCCCGTTGGAGAGGGGAGTGAATAGCCTTGCTAACTATAGTAGGACGGTGGCCTCCGTGCCACGTCCTCCAGCACCCAATATATATCCTCCATGAGAAGCGTTATGACCTCCTAATAAAGAATAATGATGATAACAATGATGGGTGCTGGAGGACGGGGCACGGAGACCACCGTCCTACTATGATATTGGTTATCTATATCCCAGAAGTACCTTTAGATAAGCTACGTTGCATCTCAACAATAAAAAAACGGTGTTTTTTTTATATTGTGTTCGATTTTAATAAAATCCTCACGCTCAAGAATGAAAAATATTTTTCATTCTCTTCGCTTAATCGGATTTTTGCAGTACCTTTAGATAAGCTACGTTGCATCTCAACAATAAAAAAAAACGGTGTTTTTTTTGTATTGTGTTCGATTTACAGTACCTTTGCAGAAGCATATATAAAAAACACATTATATAAATAACAAAGAGATATGATTCTTTTCTTCAGGACTCCGCAACAGAGCGTGATAGCAACAGCTGTTGACCATCAGCTCACTCAGGACGAAATCAATGAACTGTGTTGGCTTTACGGCGACGCAAAGCGCATCGAGGCTGATAGCATCGATGGCTTCTTTGTAGGACCACGCCGTGAAATGATTACCCCTTGGAGCACAAATGCCGTAGAGATTACCCAAAACATGAGTCTCCACGGCATTTCGCGTATAGAGGAATATTTCCCCGCCAGCTCAAAGGATGCCGACCACGACCCCATGCTCCAGCGCATGTATGAGGGTTTGGACCAAGACATCTTTACTGTTAACCACCAGCCCGAGCCCATCAAGCATGTTGAAGACCTTGAGGCTTATAACGAGCAAGAAGGCTTGGCTCTGTCGCCTGAAGAGATTGAATATCTGCATAAAGTGCAGGAGCAGGTGGGCCGCCCGTTGACTGACAGCGAGATCTTCGGTTTCGCTCAGATCAACTCAGAGCACTGTCGCCACAAGATTTTTGGTGGCACCTTTGTCATTGATGGTGTAGAGATGGAAAGCTCTCTGTTCCAGATGATTAAGAAGACCACCAAGGAGAACCCCAACAAGATATTGTCGGCCTATAAAGACAATGTAGCCTTTGCACAAGGCCCTGTCGTTGAGCAGTTTGCTCCGAAAGACCAGTCGACCAGCGACTATTTCCAGGTGAAAGACATTGAGAGTGTCATCTCTCTGAAGGCCGAGACCCACAACTTCCCCACCACCGTCGAGCCCTTCAACGGTGCCGCTACAGGTACGGGTGGCGAAATTCGCGACCGTATGGGTGGTGGCGTAGGCTCATGGCCTATTGCTGGTACAGCTGTGTATATGACTGCCTATCCTCGTCTTGACGATAAAAACGTAACCATCACTAACGATGTGAAGCGCGACTGGGAAGAGGTGCTGCCCGTGCGTAAATGGCTGTATCAAACCCCCGAGCAGATTTTGATTAAGGCCTCAAACGGTGCCAGCGACTTTGGTAACAAGTTTGGTCAGCCCCTCATCTGCGGTTCAGTGCTCACCTTCGAGCACCAAGAGGGTCAAGAGAAGTATGCCTACGACAAGGTGATCATGCTGGCTGGTGGCGTGGGCTACGGCACCAAGCGCGACTGCCTGAAGAAGGCTCCCCAGAAGGGCAACAAGGTAGTGGTGGTAGGTGGCGACAACTACCGCATTGGCTTGGGTGGCGGTTCGGTATCGTCGGTTGACACGGGTCGCTATTCAAACGGCATCGAGCTGAACGCCGTGCAGCGCGCCAACCCCGAGATGCAGAAGCGTGCCTACAACCTGGTACGTGCCCTGTGCGAGGAAGATGTTAACCCCGTAGTAAGTATTCACGACCACGGCTCGGCCGGACACCTCAACTGCTTGTCAGAGCTGGTTGAAGAGTGTGGTGGCGAGATTGATATGAGCAAGCTGCCCATTGGCGACAAGACCCTCTCGGCCAAAGAAATTATTGCCAACGAGAGCCAAGAGCGTATGGGCTTGCTCATCGACGAGAAGCACATCGACCACGTGCGTCGCATTGCCGAGCGCGAGCGTGCACCGCTGTATGTGGTGGGCGAAACCACTGGTGATGCTCACTTCTCATTTGTGCAGGCCGACGGCGTGAAGCCCTTCGACCTTGACGTGGCACAGATGTTTGGCCACTCGCCCAAGACCGTGATGCGCGACGAGACCGTAGAGCGCACTTATGAAAATGTAACCTATACTGAAAAAGATATCGACCAGTATGTAAGCCGTGTGCTGCAGCTGGAGGCTGTGGCCTGCAAAGACTGGCTCACAAACAAGGTAGACCGCTCGGTAACGGGCAAGATTGCGCGCCAGCAGTGCCAGGGACAGATACAGTTGCCGCTGAGCGACTGTGGCGTGGTGGCCCTCGACTATCGTGGCGAGAAAGGTATTGCTACGGCGCTGGGTCATGCTCCGCAGGCAGGATTGGCATCGCCTGAGGCTGGCAGTGTGCTGTCGGTGGCCGAGGCGCTGACCAACATTGTGTGGGCACCGCTGGCTGATGGCATGAAGAGCCTCTCGCTCTCTGCCAACTGGATGTGGCCGTGCCGCTCGCAGAAGGGCGAAGACGCTCGCCTCTACTCGGCTGTAAAGGCGCTGAGCGACTTCTGCTGCGACCTCAATATCAACGTGCCTACGGGTAAAGACTCGCTCTCGCTCTCACAGCAGTATCCTAACGGCGAGAAGATTATCTCTCCGGGAACCGTTATCGTGAGCGCTGGTGGCGAGGTGAGCGACGTGAAGAAGGTGGTATCGCCCGTGCTGGTGAACGACAAAAACTCATCGCTCTATCACATCGACTTCTCGTTCGACGAGCAAGCCCTTGGCGGTTCGGCTTTCGCACAGAGCCTGGGCAAGGTGGGCAGCGACGTGCCTACGGTGAAAGATGCCGAATACTTTGCCGACTGCTTCAACGCTGTGCAAGACCTTATCAAGAAAGGATGGGTAATGGCTGGCCACGATATCTCAGCGGGCGGTTTAATCACTACCTTGCTTGAGATGTGCTTTGCCAACACTGAAGGCGGTATGCACATTAACCTGCACGACATTGTGGGCGACGACATGGTGAAGGTGCTGATGGCCGAGAACCCTGGCGTGGTGATACAGGTGAGCGATAAGCACAAAGACGAGTTTAAAAAGTATATGGAGGAGGCCGGCATCGACTATGCCAAGATAGGCTATCCCACACCTGCCGAGCGCACCATCGTGGTAAAGAAGGACAACTATGAGCACACCTTCGACATTGACGCTCTGCGCGACGAATGGTATAAGACATCATGGCTGCTCGACCGCAAGCAAAGCTTCAACGGCTGTGCCGACGAGCGCGTGAACAACTATAAGAACCAGCCCCTGGAGATGAAGTTTAACGACAACTTCAGTGGCACACTGAAGAGCTACGGCATCAGCGCCGACCGCCGCACACCCTCGGGCATCAAGGCTGCCATCATTCGTGAGAAGGGTACCAACGGCGAGCGCGAGATGGCCTACTCGCTGTATCTGGCTGGCTTCGACGTGAAAGACGTGATGATGACCGACCTTATCACTGGACGCGAGACGCTGGAAGACGTGAACATGATTGTGTTCTGCGGTGGCTTCTCTAACTCTGACGTGCTGGGATCGGCAAAGGGATGGGCAGGCGCCTTCCTCTTCAACCCGAAAGCCAAGGAGGCCCTCGACCGCTTCTATGCGCGTGAAGACACTCTGTCGTTGGGTATCTGCAACGGCTGCCAGCTCATGGTAGAGCTGAACCTCATCAACCCCGAGCACGCACAGCGCGCCAAGATGTTGCATAACAACTCGCATAAGTTTGAGAGCACCTTCCTCTCGCTGCAAATTCCTGAGAACAACAGCGTAATGTTCTCATCGCTTAGTGGCAGCAAGCTGGGCATCTGGGTGGCTCACGGCGAGGGCAAGTTCTCTCTGCCCGAGGCTGAAAGCCAGTATAACGTGGTGGCTAAGTATAACTATGCACAGTATCCAGGCAACCCCAACGGCTCTGACTATAATGTGGCCGGCATCTGCTCGAACGACGGACGCCACCTGGCCATGATGCCGCACCTGGAGCGCGCCATCTTCCCATGGCAGAACGCATGGTATCCCGCCGACCGTCGTGCCGACGAGGTAACACCCTGGATTGAGGCCTTTGTAAATGCCCGCAAGTGGGTTGAGGCCAAGCTGGGCAAATAATGTGAATGGTTTCCTGATACCAGGCAACAACTGATAAGCTGAAGGGAGTCGGAGACCTGCAAAGGCAGTGTTCCGGCTCCCTTTTTAGCCCTTGGGGCATGACTTATGTTTTGCATGTATAGAAGCTATTGGGAGTAACAAAGAAAGTTAACTCGCTTCGCGAGTGAAGTTAATAGACGTATGCTATATCGCTTTTGTTGAAAAGCTATTGTTTGTTATCTTCTGAACTTGCGAAAGTTCAAGTAGTTATAGAATGAACAATTTTTATATTACATCTTTCAAGACCTTCTTTAAGATAGGTATGTTCACGCTGGGTGGAGGCTACGCCATGATACCTATCATCGAGGCCGAAGTGGTGGACAAATATAGGTGGATAGACCGCGAACAGTTTATCGACATCGTGGCCGTGGCACAAAGTTGCCCGGGTGTGATGGCGGTAAACATGAGCACCTTTATAGGCTATAAGATGCGCGGCACCCGTGGCGCCCTGTGCACCACACTGGCCACAGCGCTACCCTCGTTCTTCATCATCTTGGCCATTGCCATCTTCTTTAGGCAGTTTCAAGACAACCCCGTGGTAGAGAGCATCTTCCGCGGCATACGTCCGGCCGTGGTGGCACTTATCGCTGCCCCCACCTTCTCGCTGGCTAAGAGCGCACACATCTCGCTCACCAACTGCTGGATACCCATTGCCAGCGCTCTGTTTATCTATCTGCTGCACGTAAACCCCGTGTTCATTATCATTGCGGCGGCCGTGGGCGGCTTCTTGTATGGCAAACTAATAAAAACATCTGAATGATATATCTGTATCTTTTTCTTACCTTCTTTCAGATAGGGCTGTTCGGATTTGGTGGCGGCTATGGCATGCTGTCGCTCATACAAACCGAGACGGTGGTGCATCACCACTGGCTCACGTCGGCCGAATTTACTAACATTGTGGCTATCAGTCAGATGACACCAGGACCTATTGGCATCAATTCGGCCACCTATTGTGGCTATACTGCTGCCCACAATGCGGGCTTCGGTGGTGGCATGGCCGTGCTGGGCAGCGTGGTGGCCACCGTAGCACTGGTGCTGCCCTCGCTCATACTGATGATACTGATCAGCCGTATGTTTATGAAGTATATGCAAACGCCCACGGTGCAAAGCGTGTTTATGGGCTTGCGCCCTGCCGTGGTAGGACTGCTGGCAGCGGCTGCCTTGCTGCTGATGACGAAGGAAAACTTCTCGTCGCCCGACATCAGTCCATGGCATTTCTGGATTAGCATTGCGCTCTTCATAGCCACCTACTTCGGCACCCGCGTGCTAAAGATAAACCCCATACGCATGATATTATGGGCTGGCTTTGCCGGACTTATGTTGTTGTATTAGGAGTGCATAGACATTTTTCATACATTATATAAATATAGCATGTAAGGAAGTTATCAGAAGTTAAAAGGAAGTTAACTCGCTTTGCGAGTGAAGGTAACGGACGTATGTCATGTCGCTTGAGTGGCAAAGCTATTGTCTGTTCACTTCCTGAACGACCGAAGGGAGTGGTTACTTCTTAATTCCGTTAACTTCTGAACTTGTAAAAGTTTAATATATTTGACATGAACACATTACGCCAAATAGCTGGGTGGGTGCTGAAGCCGATACGCCTCAACGCCACCTTCTTCACATTTATGTATGTGTTGGGATGTGTGTGCTCGTGGGTAACCATACCCCACACACGCAATGCCACACTGTATGGCAACCTGTATCTCGAGCTTTTTCTCGACGTTTACGTCTTGGCCTTGGTGCTCACCATCGTGCCTCGTGTGCTACGCCCCTGGCTGCGCTCACTGCTGTACATAGTGCTCTACGCCACAGCGCTGGCCGACGTATATTGCTTTGTAAAGTTCGACTCTACCCTTACCCCCACCATGCTGTTGCTGGTGGGCGAGACCGACTCGCGCGAGGCCAGCGAGTTTATACGCGCCTGTGTGTCGCCCGACGTGCTGTTTAGCAATGTGGGCTGGGTGCTGCTGGTGCCCATCATGCACATCTTGCTCACCCTCGAGCTACGTTTCCCCCATTTTGTGCCGCGTAGCGTAAAAACCTTGTGGCAGAAACTGAAGGCGTGGGCCGAAGTGCATCGCAAGCAATACATCATGCCTGTGCTGGCTGCCATCACCGCACTGGTGCTGGCCATTGCCATTGGCACCAGCGCACACAATAAGGCTGCCACCTGGAAACTGATGACGGGCAAAACCATTGGCGAGGTAGAACACACCCTGACCGAGCCCCGACATGCCGAACTGTATCTGCCCATCTGGCGATTGGCCTTCAGCATCTATGCCAACAAGCTCACCGCCAATCAGGTGCAGAAGTTAATACGTGCTGCCAACCATGTGCAGGTAGACAGTTGCAAGTTTACCTCGCCCGAGATTGTGCTCATCATTGGCGAAAGCTATAACCGCCACCACTCACAACAATATGGCTATGTAAAGAAAACCACACCCCGACAGGTGAAGCGCGAACGAACAGGCCGACTGGTGAAGTTTACTGATGTGGTGTCGCCATGGAACCTTACCAGCTTTGTGTTCAAGAACCTGTTCTCTATGCACGTGGTAGGGCAGGAGGGCGAGTGGTGCGACTATCCGCTCTTCCCCGAACTGTTTCGAAAGGCTGGCTACCACGTAACGTTCATCACCAACCAGTTCTTGCCCAAGGCCAAGGAGGCGGTGTACGACTTCAGCGGAGGCTTCTTCTTAAATAACCCCACGCTGAGCAAGGCTCAGTTTGACACGCGCAACGACAAGCTGCACACCTACGACGAAGAACTGCTGGCCGACTATGAACGCCTGAAGGCCGAGGATGGCGACCATAACCTCACCATCTTCCACCTCGTGGGGCAGCACGTAAACTATCGTCAGCGCACACCGCGCAAGAACCGCCGCTTTACGGGCGACGAGTATCGCGAACTGAAACCCCACCTGAGCGATCATGAGCGCACGGTGCTGGCCGACTATGACAATGCGGTGCTGTATAACGACTCGGTGGTAGACGAAATCATACGTCGCTACGAACAAAAAGAGGCCATCGTGATTTATGTGCCCGACCATGGCGAAGAGTGTTATGAGGGCGACCTGCACTTCTATTGCCGTATGCACTCGGCCACCATCGACTCGCGCTTGGCGCATGCCGAGTTTGATATCCCCTTCTGGATATGGTGCTCGAAGAAGTATGTGCGCCGCCACCGACAGATATTCAGACAGATAAAGGCGGCTCGCAACAAGCGCTTCATGACCGACGCGCTGCCGCATCTGCTGGTTTACCTGGCGGGCATACACAGCAAAGACTATCACCCCGAGTATAACCTCATAGCACCCGAATATAACGAGATGCGCCCACGAATATTGAAAGCCACTACCGACTATGATAAGCTGGGCCCCATGCCTGATTATTATGTAACGAAAAAGAAATGAACAATAACACATTAAACCATACTGCTGTAGGGGCAGCACCGCTGCTCACATCGGCACAGTGTACTGTGTTGCGCGGGCTGGCCATCATAGGCATCTTCTTGCACAACTACTGCCACTGGCTGGGACCCATCGTGAAGGAAAACGAATATACCTATACGGCGGCCAACTGCCGTAGGCTGTTCGAGGTGCTGGCCTCGCCCGACTGGACGCTGCCTGTGCATCTGCTGTCGTTCTTCGGACATTATGGTGTGCCCGTCTTCCTCTTTCTCAGTGCCTATGGCTTGGTGATGAAGTATGAGAAGGGTAACAAGCCCGCGCCCGCCATCGTGCCCTTTGTGCGCTATCACTATCTTAAACTGTTTAAGATGATGATGGTGGGCTTTGTGGCCTTCACCATTGTCGATGCCATGACGCCCGGACAATGGCGCTACACGCTGGTAAACATTATTGCACAGCTGGGCATGTTCAACAACGTGATGCCCGACCCCGACCACATTATCTGGCCCGGACCCTTCTGGTTCTTCGGCCTTATGTTGCAGCTATACATTATATATATAGTGGTGCTGAACCGTGGCGGATGGAAAACCTTGGTGGCTCTGGTGCTGGCATGCTGGGCTATGCAGGCTGTGTGCGACCCTGAGGGCGAAACGCTGAACCGCATACGCTACAACTTTATGGGTGGCATCATGCCCTTTGCATTAGGATTGTTAGCCGCACGCTATGGCGCACGCTTTGCCACGGTGAGCAAGGCACAATGGGCTGCTGTGCTGGTGCTGTCGGGGGCAGCGGTCTTCGCCTTCAGCTTCAGTTATCAGTTGTGGTTCTGGGTGCCCTTCTTCGTGTGCACCTTCAGCGTGGCCTTGGTAAAGATGATGAAGGCCGATGGTGCCCAACAGGGCGTGGGGCACTGGCTGCTGTGGGTAGGTCGTGTGTCGGCTGCTCTCTTCGTCATACATCCCGTTACCCGTAAGATATTTATCCCCATCAGCCGACGGGGCGACATCTATACGGGCTTGCTGCTCTACATTCTTGCATCGCTGGCCTTGGCATGGCTGTGCAGCGAGGTAATGAAAAAGATTCCTAACCCCAAACTAAAAGAGAAGGAACATGAAAATACCTGATATAGAACTGGCCAATATCAGCCGCTATCGTGGCGAACTGATGGGAGCCGCCATGCTCTTCATCATCCTCTTCCATGTGTCGCTCAACCGTAGCGACCCTTTCTTCGGGCTGCGGCGCTGTGGCAATGTGGGCGTAGATATGTTCCTCTTCCTGAGTGGAGTGGGGCTGTGGTATTCGTGGACGAAGACACCGTCGCTCAAGCACTTCTTTACCCGACGCTATCTGCGCATCTACCCCGCATGGCTCTTCATGGCCTGCCTATATTACATACCCGACTATCTGCACCACGGCGGACATAGCACGTCGGTGGTTGACCTGATAGGCGACATTGCTATCAACTGGGACTTCTGGCTGCACGATGAGCTCACCTTCTGGTACATACCAGCCATTATGATGCTCTACACCTTTGCACCGTTCTACATGATGCTCATTCGCCGATACCCCATCTATCGTTGGCTGCCACTGCTCATGGTGTTGTGGTGCGTTATGGTGCAATGGGTGCTACCCATTCATGCCGCTGTGGGGCATATCGAGATTTTCTGGAGCCGCGTGCCCATCTTCTTTATCGGCATCAATATGGGCCAATATGTGAAAGAAAAACACACGCTGCCAGGCTCGTCGGTATGGTCGCTGCTGGTTATCTTCCTCACCACCTTTGGCACCTGCCTGTATCTGGAGCAAGAACGCCACGGCCACTTTCCGCTGTTTGTTGAACGCATGATATACATACCGTTCACCATCACGGCCATCATGGTGCTGAACCGCATGTTCCGCCACATACCCAAGGCCTTTAATGCTTTCTGCCGACTGGTGGGGGCGATCAGCCTTGAGGCATACCTCATACATAGCCATTTTGTGCTCTGCTATATCGAGCGCGAGCATTTGGGCTACTGGCCCACCTTCGCTCTCACCGTCATCATCACCATGCCGCTGGCGTGGCTGCTGCATAAGGCCGCCGCGTTTGTTGAAAAGCAAGCCATGCGGGTGGTAGAGAAAGGATCATAACATAAAAGAAAGGAATAACAATGAAAAAATATCTTCGACTCATACGTCCACAGCACTGGATAAAGAATGTTTTTGTGCTGGTGCCCATGTTCTTCGGAGGCGTGCTGTTCGACCTCACCACCATTGAGAGCGGACTGTTGGTGTTTATGGCCTTCAGCTTCATTGCCTCGTCAATATATTGTTACAACGATATTGTTGACGCCGATGCCGACCGCCATCACCCCGTGAAGTGTCGCCGACCCATTGCCTCGGGCGAGGTGTCGGTGTCGCATGCCTATCTGCTCATGGCCGTCATGGCGGTGTTGTCGGCCACCATGATTATGTTGCTGCCATCGCCTGAGCGTATGGGCACGGCTGTTGTGGTAGCTATTTATTATGTACTGAATTTGGCCTACTGCTCAAAGCTGAAACAGTATGCTGTGCTCGATGTGTGCATCGTGGCCTTCGGTTTTGTGCTGCGCATTGTGGCAGGAGGTGTGGCCGAAGAGGTGGCGCTAAGCCAATGGATCGTGCTGATGACCTTCTTGCTCACCCTGTTCCTCTCGTTTGCCAAGCGTCGCGACGATGTGCTGCGCATGAACGAAACAGGCGAAGCACCGCGCCACAACACCATTCGTTATAACCTAACATTCATCAACCAGGCCATCACCATCACGGCCAGTGTTACGCTGGTGTGCTATATTATGTACACGGTGTCGCCCGAGGTTGAAGAACACTTTAAGTCGCAATATCTTTACCTCACCAGCGTGTTTGTGCTCTTAGGTCTGCTGCGTTACATACAGATAGCGGTGGTTGATAAGAAGAGTGGCGACCCCGTAAAGGTGGCGCTCACCGACCGCTTCTCGCAACTGATTGTTGCTGCATGGCTGGTAACCTTCCTCATCATGATTTATCTCTAAATGAAAAAGGTAAATGTTTAAATGAAAAAGATATTTGTTTTCGACTTCGACGGCACCCTCACCCATACCGACACGCTGCTGGCCTTCATACGCTTTGCCTGTGGCCCCATGCGTATGCTGTTAGGCTTTGTCCTGTATGCCCCCTTGCTGGTGCTGATGAAGTTGAAGCTTTATCCCAACTATAAGGCCAAGCAAAAGGTGTTTGCCCACTTCTTTCGTGGCATGACGCTTACCCATTTTGATGCCCTTTGCACCGCCTTTGCCCAGCAAGGCGAGCACCTGTTGCGCCCCGCTGCCCGCAGCTTTATCAACACCGTGCGCTCTGAAGCCTATGCCATGGCCATCGTGAGCGCCAGCATCGACAACTGGGTGCGGCCCTTCGCTGAGATGTATCTGCAGTCAGACAATGCTCAAGATAAATCTCAAGGCAATGTTCAAGACAATGTTCAAGACAATAAACTTTCATCGCCCATTATTGTGTTGGGCACAAAGGTTGAGGTTGATGCCGCTGGATGCCTCACGGGTCGTTTCGCCACCCCCAACTGCTACGGTCCTGAGAAGGTGCGCCGCATAGAGGCCGTGTGGCCTCACCGCGAGCAGTATGACGTGTCGGCCTTTGGCGACAGTCGTGGCGATAAAGAGATGCTGGCTTATGCTGATCAAGGCTATTTTAAGCCCTTTAGATTCTGATGCGTTCCCTCTTTCCCAATTTTCTTCTTCATTCCCTTTTGCTCCTTAAACCTCCTAATTTATGATGAAAAGTAGTTCCTTTTCATACATATTATCATGAATATTGCCCTTTCTTATACAATTTATTGCTTTTTCTTTATTTTTACCATTGAGTTGTTAATATTTTGTTTATATTTGCACTTAATTTGTATATGGCGGCCAAGCCGCGCAATGCTTTAAACACCCCAAACCCCAAAATAAAGAGAGAAGGAAACAATAGACTGAATTATTAATAATTATATTTTTTGCTTATGATGAAAAAATACTTTGTAACAGCCTTTTTGTCTTTAGCATTTGCGTTTGCGACAAACGCACAAGACACAAAGGTGAATGTACTGTACCTTGATGGTACGCCACACGTGGTACAGATGTCGCAAGTGCAAAAATTAAAGATTACTGGCGACGATGTTCTACTGCTTTCTGCCGATGGCACCACCGTAGCCACGCACAAAACAGCCGACATCGACAAGATTGAGCTTACTGCCGATGTTACCGCTATCAACACTCCCAGCAAGGTACAGGCCGTAACCATACGTTATAACGGCACCAGCATTACCGCCAGCGGCATGACCAATGGCCATGCGCTTACCGTATATGCCACCAGTGGCGCTGTCGTGGCCAAAGCTAAAGCTCGCGACGGAAAGGCTACCATCAACGTGTCAGACTTAGGCGCTGGCGTATATGTGGTGAAGACCGACGGCCAGACCTTGAAGATGGTGAAGCGCTAACCTTGCTCGCCCCATCGTGTATATAGAAAATAAAAACGCTTAACACGCACAAACAGAACAACAATGACAAAGAAAATATTCTTCTTTTTCGCCATGCTTCTTGGTTTTACCATGCAGGCAATAATGGCAGAGGCGGCCACGCCCGACAGCGTGTTCGTCGTAAAGAACGGACGTATCGTCTCGGCCTATCAGGTGGGCAAAGACATTGACAACATAACCTTCCAGAAAAGCATATCGCTTGATGGCAACCAAGTGAAAATAGGCAACGAGGTGGTAACGATGAAGTCGGCCCTCATCACCTACAGTGGTGCCATGGTATATGTGTATCTCTCTGAGAAAGAGAGTGTAGCCTCGGTTGAAGATGTAGCCGAAGGCAAGTATCTTCAGATAGCCATGTCGGCCTCTCTCCTCGACGAGAACATCGCCATTGAGAACTTCGCAGATAACTTTGAAGAAGACGACTTCTATCAGGTAATGTACATGGATCCTGTAAAGTATGAGGAAGATGACGACTATGAGCCTGTAATGTTTGCATCTGACGATTGGGAAGACTACTTCGCCAGTGGTACCCTGTATGTAAACATGGAAGACGACAACCTGAAGGTGAACATCAACTGTGTACCACAAGAAAATCAGGAAGCCTTTGCCGCGCAGTATGATGGTGGTTATTTCGAGATAGCACAGAACCCGTTCTTCTTCAATGTTGATGGTAAGGCCATGGAGCTGCGCGCTGCTTTTGCTGAGAAGACGGCCGATGGCGTAGCCTTCTACCTCACACCAGGCAATATTGATAAGGCCAACGACTTGGAAAATACCTATTATTATGCACGCCTCTTCGTGCCCACCAAGGAGATGGATGGCACCGATATCGACGTTACGGGCGACCGCGAGTATGAGCTCACCCTCTATGATAACGTTACCGATATTAACAACCCACAGGAGATATTCATTAGCAATGGCATCCAACGCACCGCTACAGGCACCGTGAGCGTGCTCGATCGTAACGATGGCAGCTACACCATTATTATTGATGTAGAGGGCATGGGTAAGGATGGCCGCAGCTTACAAGCTTACTATAAGGGCACTCCCGCCGTGTACGACCTCACTGTTCCTAACGAATATACCGTGGCTAATAACGATGCCGTGGCGCTGAAGTCGTGCGTAGTGGTTGACGATAGCAATATCTCTACCGTCTACCTCTCAAGCAAAGAGGGCGTTACCACCGTTGAAGGCATGGCCGACGCTGACATTGTTCTCACCGTGCCTAACGACTTTATCAACGATAATATGACGCACGGCTTCTCAGGCGACAATATCAACGCTATGCTGGGCATCACCTATGGTGGCAATACCTACAACCAAGCTTCTACCTCCGACCCCGCAACAGCTATCGCCGCTGGTGGTAACATAAAGGCCATCTGCAATGCCGGCAAGGGCAAATTCGACTTTACCATCTTCTCGTCAACCAAGTTTGGTGGCAGTCTGAAGGGACACTACGAGGGCGACGTTACTAAACTCACTAAGTAAAAGCGATATAAGACAATGAAAAAGATTATATTATCAACCATCATAATGGCCGCCGCCTTTGCCAGCAACGCACAGGCGCAGCACAAGGTTTTCTTGAATAAGGGTACAGACAACGTTGAAGCAGTATCGTTGGGCGCCGACGACTACATTGCTTTCTCACGTCCCGAGGGTGTGCCCGAGATGAAAGATGTTGAGGTGGCCTCTACCGAGACAGGAAAAAACTATGTGTCGTACAAGGTGCTTACTGCCGATGAAAACAAATCGTATGTGCACATGCTGTTGCAGAAGTCGTATGTCGAATTGCTGACCATACAGCAATACGGCTCTTTCGATGAGAACGACACCAAGACACTGCTCGCTGTGTTCAACACGCTCATCAATGCAGGTTATGGCTTTATAGGGCAAGGAGCACAATCTTTCACCTTTACCGATGGTGTGAAGGATGCTGCTGGCCAGACACGCTTCATCCCTGGCGGACAAGATTTTTACATTGTGACCGAAGGCATAACGCAGATGCCCGATGGCCCCTTGCTCGATGGCGACATCAATTATGTAAAGGTAACCACCAAGGAGCCAGGCGTGAGCACCGAGACGCTGACCGTCGACTACAAGGGCGTGAACGATAATAGCCAAGTATGGTTCGACGTAAAGGCGAGCGAGAACGTGAACACCCTGCACATGGTGTTTGGCACCTCTGCCACTATCGACCAGTTTATCAATACCTACGGTTACGACTATCTCATGTTTACACAGTCTAACCAGTTTACGCGCGACCAGTGGTACACACTGACCGACGACGAGCATGTATGGAGCATTGACAAGGAGGCCGACTTCTCGTTCTACGTTGTTGGCATTGACAAGAATGGCGACTGGGTGAAGGCTGAAATTAAGAACCAGCACATCAAACCAACCGTTTCTAACGACTGCCCCGTGGTTGACGTTACCAACAAGTTGGCCGACAATGGCGATGTAGCCATTAAGTTTGATGTCACCTCGAAAGATACCGAGATAAGCAGTGCGAAGATGCTGCTTATGAAGGAATGGGACTGGGACGACGCTCTCAACGAACTGTTGGGCATTAAAGAGGGCGATGGCTATAAGTATGACAAACCCTCAGATGCGTGGGCCGACTATATGGCTACCACCGACAAGGCACAAGATGTAACCGATGTGGTGAAGGCTCTGAACAACTCGTTCACCTATAAGAAAACCTTTACCGCCGATGAGGGTGGATGGTATGTAGGTGTGCTGGCCGTGACCGACAAGTTCGGCACCACCGTTACACGCGTTACCTTCAATCCGTTCCATGGCGAGGATGAAAACTGGGTGATCAACTCGCGCACCTTCCCCGTAGAGAAAACTACAGCAAAAGCCGCCAAAGGCATGGCCGCTATGAGTGGCGGTGTGAAGTGTGTGGCCAAACGTAAGTAGAACATACAGGGCGGCCCGTCTGTAACAACTTACAGAGGCCGCTTGCAACATAAGCCTGCATAATCCATACTGCCACGCTCTCTTTCGGTGCGCGGTGGCATGGATTTTGTAGGCTTTTTGCTGTTTTGCAAAACAACTATGCGTTGGTAATAACTTGTTAACTCGGCTTTGCCGCTTGCCTCAGCAAGAACATTGAAAGCAAACAGCTCGTCAACTCGTCAACTTGTCAACTCGTCAACTATAGTAGAATGTCAGAAATCTTACGACAACTCTCTCCCGCACAGCGCCAAAAACTGGGCGAGGTAGTGCGCTTTGGCATTGTAGGTGTGCTGGCCACTGCCTTACAGTATGCTATCTATTGGGTGCTCATACATGTTATGGCGCCCTCGCTGGCCATGACCGTGGGTTATGGCCTGAGCTTTATCTTCAATTTTATTGCCTCTACCCGTTACACCTTTAAGGTTGAGGCCAATGCCAAGCATGGTGTGGGCTTTGCTCTGTCGCATGTGGTCAACTATCTGTTGCAGATGGCCACCCTATACCTGTTCTTGTGGTTGGGGGTGAGCAAGACGTTGGCTCCCATCCCCATGTTCTGCATCTGCGTGCCCGTCAATTTTTTGTTAGTGCGTTTCTTCCTTAAAAAATAAGAATGAAAACAATCAAAGATATCTTCTGTATCCGTCGTGAAGAGCGCTGCCTGGCGCTGGTGTTGCTGGCCATCATTGTGGCCCTCAACGTGTTAGTGATATGCAAGTATTATGAGTTGTTCACGCCCCTCAGCGACAACTACTGGAAACTGTTTATCAACAATTTTCATATCTCAGGCTTCGATCCCATCACCCTCTCGGTGGTAAGTAATTGGCACTCGGGCTACACCGTGTTTCGCCACCCCCTGTTGGCCTTCTTTATGTATGTGCCCTACCTTATTAATCAGACACTGATGTGGCTTACAGGCATTAATTGTGCCGTGTTTATTGTGGCCACCATACAGGTGGTTTGCGCCTTCTACAGTGGCATCTTCATCTATCGTATCTTTCGTCAGGTGGTGCAGTGCAGTCGCGCACAAAGCACCCTTCTCACCTTCTTCTTCTTCTCGCTGGCCTTTGTGCTGGTAACCAGCATCGTGCCCGACCATTTTGTTATCTCGATGATGCTGCTCTTACTCACCCTGTGGGTTACGGGTAGAAAGATGCTGTCGGGCCGACCTATGACCAAGTGGCAAACCTTTGTGCTGTTTATGCTTACGGCGGGCACCTCGCTCAACAATGGTGCCAAGACCTTCTTGGCGGCCCTGTTTGCCAATGGCAAGCGCTTTTTCCGTCCTGCCTTCCTGTTCTTAGCTGTGGCGCTGCCTGCCGCCCTTGTGTGGGAAACGGGGCAGGTGGCCTATCATAAGCTGGTGTGGCCTGGCGAGATGGCTCGCAAAAAGGCCCGAGCCGAACGTGCCGAGGCGCAGAAAAAGCGAGCACAAGAGGCCCAGCTGGCTCAGGCCAAGAAAGACACGCTGCAGGCCGACTCGTTCTTGGCGCTGGCCGCATCGCACCGTATTAGTGCTGATAGCGCTCGCGTGTTGCGTATCACGGCCGACAGCATACGCCAAGGCAAGCACCACAAGGCGGCACCCGCTGCTAAGAAACGTAGCGCCAAGCTGGGTGTGCCCATTGCCAAAGAGGGCTATATGTCGTGGACCGATATTTCTACCTCGCGCCTGTGGAGCATTATCGAGAATTTGTTTGGCGAGTCGATACAGCTACATCGCGACCATCTGCTTGAAGACGAGTTTCGCAGTAGACCTATGATTATACACTACCGTTCGCCGCTGAGCTACGTGGTCGAGGCACTGGTGGTGGCGCTCTTCGTGATAGGCATTTGGTGCGGAAGGCGTAGCAAGTTTATGTGGCTGTGCTTCTCGTTCTTTGCCCTCGACATGGCATTACACATAGGTTTAGGCTTCGGCATTAACGAGGTGTATATCATGTCGGCCCATTGGATATACGTTATACCCATAGCGGCGGCCTTCGCGCTGAAGTCTGCCATGCAGCGTTGGGGCTCGAAAGCATTTTTCGCCCTCACCCTGCTCACCATCTATCTGTGGGTATATAACGTAAGCTTGATAGTGACGTATCTGGTGTCCGATAACTTCCGATAACTCCCGTTAACTTCCAATAACTCCCTTTATAAAAAACGATGAAGCAAATCTCACTTCGAAAGTTGCCCCGCGCCTTGGCTCATGGCCTTTCGCGCATACTATGGCCCCTACGCATACATCGCAACGAGCGCTGGGTGGCGCTGGCGGTGGCCCTGTGTGTGGCAGCCCTCAATGCCCTGGTTATCTATTGCTATTGGGATAAGTTTACGCTGCCCGCACCGCAAGGTTTTCATGGCCTTATCTTGAATAATTTTCATGTGTCGGGCTTCGATGCCCACTCAATCATCGTGCTCTCGTGCGAAGACATTTATTATAACACCCTTCGGCATCCGCTGTTCTTCACCCTGTTGTGGCCCTTCTATTGGCTGAACACGTGGGTGATGCAGCTCACAGGCTTTAGCATATCAATGTTTATCATGGCTGCCATGCAGATCGTAGCTGCTGTGTATGGCTTCTTGTTCCTGTTGCGTCTGCTTACCGAGGTGGTCGACATTCGACGCAGTACCGCCATCTGGCTGTGTGTGTGGCTGTATAGCTTTGCCCACGTCATGCTGTCGGCCATGGTTCCCGACCATTTTGGCCTCTCTTTGGCCTTGCTCACCTGCACGCTATGGGTGGTGGGACGCAAGCTGAAGGCCGCCCAGCCGCTGTCGCTCATGCAGCAAGGGGTGCTGTTCTTCCTCACCGCGGGCATCACGCTTACCAATGGTGTGAAAACCTGCTTGGCGGCGTGGCTGTGCAATGGTCGCCGTGTGTTTCATTGGCGCTCGCTGTGTGCCTTTGCCGCTTCGGGCTTGCTGTTGTTGGGCATCTGGGCTTTCCAGTACGAGCAGTATGAGGTGCCGCAGAAGGAGCGCATTGACCAAATGATAGCCAAACTGCAGAAGAAAGACCCCAACCGTGTGAAACCTGATAGCGCTCATGTGCAGTGGGTGCGCCAGCAGAATGGGCGTCCGCTGAAACAAGACAACCTGTTGTTGCAGTGGAGCGACATTACCACGCCACGTGGGCAAAGCATTGTTGAAAACCTGTGGGGCGAGAGCACCCTTTTGCACCGCGATCACCTGTTGGGCGATGTGCAACAAAGTCGGCCCGTGTTTGTGCCTTACCGTTCGGTGGCCCCCTATATTGTGGTGGGGCTTACGGCTCTGCTCATGTTGTGTGGCTTGCTCAGTGGCTTGCTTGCTGGTGGTGTGCAACGCAAGCTGTCGTGGCTGTTGCTGTCGTGGTTGCTCTTTGACAGCGTGATGCACATTGGTTTTGGTTTCGGCCTGAACGAGGTGCAAATTATGGCTGCCCACTGGATGTTTGCCATCCCGCTGTCAACCGCTTTCTTGCTGAAACGTTTCGAGACGGGTGCCTTAGGTTGTGCCCTCACCCTCTTGGTGCAATGCTTGGCGGTGGGCACAGCCTGCTATAACGTAGCGCTCATAGTGAGTTATTTTATATAATCATACTGAAGTTTCGCAAGTTTTCCGCTCGGCTTTGCTACTTAATAAAAATGCATATGTCCGTTAACTTCACTCGCGAAGCGAGTTAACTTCCTTTTAACTCCTAATAACTTCCTTAGTGCTAAACTAAAATAATCATATATGTTAACAACCCTTCGCTCCCTCTTCACCCTTCGCCGCGACGAGCGCTGGCTGGCCCTTGTCCTCTTGGTGCCGCTGGTGGCGCTTCAGGCATTAATGTTCTACAAGTTTAGCTGCCTGTTTGCGCATCCTACCGATGCCAGTTGGATGCAGTTTATGCGCAATTTTCGTATGTCGGGCTTCGACCCCACCACCTATGCCGTGGTGCTGCATTGGTATCAGGGTTACGACATCTTGCGGCATCCGCTGCTGGCCCTTTTTGTGTGGCCACTCTCCATGCTGAACGCGGGCCTCTCGGCCCTCATGGGCACCAACTGTGTGCAGCTGGTTGTGGGTGTGGTGCTCATAGCGTCGGCCTTCTATGCCCTGCTGTGGCTGTGGCGCACGCTGCGTTTCGTGGTGGGCGTGGGGCGCTGCATGGCCTGGCTGCTCACGCTGCTGTTTATGGGTTTTGGCATGATAGCCGTTACGGTGTGCGTGCCCGACCACTTTTGTCTGTCGCTGCCCTTGCTGTCGCTCACGCTGTATGTGTCGGGCCTGAAGCTGAAACAGGGCACACGGTATAGCGCCTGGCAAGCCATCGTGCTCTTTGTTCTTACTGCTGGTGTAACGCTGAGCAACGGCATTGTTGTGTTGCTGGCGATAGCAATAACCAATGGGCGCGCCGCCTTTCGCCCGCGCTTCTTCTTTGGGGCCCTTGTGCTGCCTGCCTGTCTCATGCTGGCCGCAGGCATGGGGCAACGCATGATGCAGCAACGCAAGGTGTCGCTATCAGCACCCGTGGCGCAGCAAATGAAGTGGACACGCCATGATGTGAGCCGTGCCGATGTGCTGATAGAAAACTTCTTGGGCGAGAGTCTGCAGCTGCACCGCCGCCATATCTTGGGCGACGTGCTGTCGGGCCGCCCCATCATTGTGCGCTATTCGTGGGCGGCACAGTATATGGCCGAAGCCGTCATCGTGCTCTTGGCCCTGGCGGGCGCATGGGTGGGGCGTAGGCAGCGCTTTCAGTGGCTGCTCATGGCTGTGCTGGGTTTCAACGTCTTGTTGCACATAGTGCTGGGCTTCGCCATCGACGAGGTACACATCATGGCGGCACATTGGGCGCTGGTGCTGCCGCTGTCAATGGGGTGGCTGCTGAGGTTTGACCTGTGGCAAGGCTCGACAGAAGGGCGTTGGCCTGCCACGCTCTGGCACTTTAAGGCGCTTCAGGGTGCAGGGGTGCTGCTGCTGGTGGTGCTGGTGGCGTATCTGTGGATGTATCATGGCACACTGCTGTATCGCTATCTCACGTGGCCGCTGGTAGCGTAGAAGGTTCCTTGTTGCTTGCCTTGGCAAGAAGTCGTTAAACAGCTTTTGATGGTTAACGAGCAAACTAAAAGTTAATATATATCAAGAATAAACATAAAAGTGATGGTTTTGCAAAGAATTGTTTGCGCGAACAGTAAGTTTTGCATACCTTTGCAGCATCAAAAAGGTTAATAGATTGTTTAGGTTAGTAGTAATAGATATAGGTTTTTAGTTATTAGGTTTAAGGTAAATTTAACGATTGTTTAACGGTGACACTGGAGGACGTGAGTCTTTCATCTGTACAAGAAATTATTTTTAGTTAAACATAGGCGTTGAGCCGCTGCTCGTTGAGAGTAGCGGCTCAATTGTTTTAGCCCCTCCCCCGCGCCGCGCTCGCGCGGCTTTTCCCATCCCCGTAGGAGAGGGGAGTGAATGGCCTTGCTTATTGTGGGAGGACGGGGCACGGAGACCACCGTCCTACTATGGTTTGCCTCGCCTATCACATGAATTCTTTGTTCTTCACTCTTCGCTCTTCATTTTTCGCTCTTCATTTTTCACTTTTCACTTTTCACTTTTCACTTTTCACTTTTCACTTTTCACTTTTCACTTAACAACACCTCGTCCTACTTAGATTAGCAACATCCCACAAGAGCAAACTTCAGTAGGACGGTGGTCTCCGTGCCCCGTCCTCCGGCAACCAAACGATATTACACATGTTCCCAACCACCAGCGCAACATTATACATTCATTTCAACTCGTTCCATCTTTCGTATTTTTAACACAACAATGAATGATAATAATAAAATAATTTGCAAGAATCATATGAAACCCCTACCTTTGCAAACGATGCATCAGTCTTTCGTAAGACTGACAAATCAAGACATTGATAGTTTTTGAGCCTTCAAAACAACTTGCTATATATAGCGAAAAGTTTTTGGCTCAGAAAGGACGTTTACGAACGTTATCTTCTACATTCGAATCTCGCAAATTCAAACTCGGAGAAGATAAGGCAACTAAGCGTCCATGTTAGGTGTATTATATCTATACCTCATATAAGGTATACCATATAGTATCTCTTGGCGTGGGCTCTCTATGTTGCTTATCCTCCGAGTAAGCAATGCGAGAGCTTGAATGTGGGATAAGCACGTAAGACTCCCACGTCTTTTCGTATACCTTAATTGCTTATTCCTTGATGGGGGTAAAGGTGAAGAGTGAAAGTCGCCTTATGACAGGAAAAAAGTCTATAAGTTCACAGTCATTATTCCATTTTACAGGTTCCTTGAGTATCTTGAAAAAGATTCTCAAAGACCAGCACTTTCTTGTAAGAGAATGTGAGGAACACCATTGGGGTGGATACAAGTTTTCTGTACCCATGGCATGTTTTTGTGACATACCACTTTCCAAGATTTCTTCTCACATCAACCAATACGGTTGCTATGGCATTGGGATGAGTTCTCAATGGGCAAACAAAAAGAAACTCTGTTCCATGATTTATGTAAGAAACAAATCGGAGTTGTCTAATTGGGTCAATAAAGCACTAGAACGAATAGCAACACATCCTGACGATACTGTCAATGTAGAAACCCTTTATCTCTTGTCAAGAATAAAAAAATACAGAGGGAAAATCCCCAATAAAAAAGGCGACAAGACAGGCAAAGAAGAACTTGTCTTTTTTTATGATGAACGAGAATGGAGATTTGTACCAAAGAAATTAACTATCCAAGATATAAAAATAAGAAAAGAAGATGAACTCTCAGACCTCCAAAACATCAACGAACTGTCTTTCGAATTATCAGACATTAAATATATTATTATCAAAAATGAATCGGAACGCGAAGAAATGATTGATGCCATTGATAAGAAAAAAAGCGATAAGAAAAGTCTTAACTTGCTGAAGTCAAAAATCCTCACAGTTCAACAAATAGAGCAAGATTTCTAAATATTTCCAATAAACATTTATAATTTATGAAACATTTTTATTTAAATTGTCTCATGGCTGTTTTTGCCATGTTTTTCTCTGTTCAACTACAAGGCCAGACAAGGGTGTTTATTGATGGCATCATATACCAGTTGAATGGCGTTGAAGCTTCTGTTGTAGGTTACTGGGATAAGCCTGTTGACATAATAATTCCTGAAACAATTACAGAGAACGGGGTAACATTTAAGGTAACCTCTTTTAATACTGATTGTTTTAGCGGCAATTCATCCTTGGTCAGTGTTCAAGCCAATCATGTTACGAAAATATCGGATAAGAGTTTTGAGGGCTGCACTAAATTGAAAAGAGTGCAAATGAGAAACATACAGGACATTGATAATGATGCTTTTTCTAATTGTAATTCACTTGAGGTTGTGGAATTCGGAAATACTCCTATTAGCTTCGGATGGTCTATATTCAAAAATTGTACTCATTTAAAATGCTTAGTTATCCCTGATGGTTCATCCTTCAGTGGTGTTCTTCCTATCTGCGAAGGTTGTTCCCGTCTTCAATCTATTATCTATCTTGGTAATACCGACTCAGGCAGACTTGGCAGCAATGCAAATGTGTATACAGTACCCCGTTTAGTAAAATGGAGTGATCATAGTTTCACTTATACAGGCAATATTCCACGGCCATCTTATACAACCAAAGCCACGCCAGCAGACTTCCAGTTTACAAAGGCAGATTTCAGCGAACTGCACGCTGATGCTGGCGAGTTTGAAGACAACATCTCATTTACCTTTGCCAATAACGATATGAGCTATAACGTTAAGATTCCATTCAATTATACAATAGCCAAGGCCAATCTGACAGCCAAAGTGCAAGACGCTACAAGAAACTACGGAGACGACAACCCTAAGTTTGCAGTAAAATATAGCGGATTTGTAAATGGTGAAGACGAGAAGGTACTTGATTCTCCAGGAACCATTGTTACATCTGCCGATAGAACAAGCAATGTGGGAAACTACGATATAACGCTGCAAGGTGCAACGGACAACAATTATAACATTACGCAAACTTCTGGCATACTTACAATCAATAAGGTGCCTTTGACTGTAAAACCGGCAAATCAAGAGCGGATTTATGGTTCAGAGGATTTGCGGTTTGCACTTGAGTATGAAGGGTTGAAAAATAATGAAAGTGCACCAGAATGGGTGACTTCACCTATAATAAGCTGTGACGCGACTACCGGATCGCCCGCGGGTACATACAACCTCACGGTTTCTGACTGTGAAGCACGCAACTATACTGTATCGATTGGACGGGGTATACTGACCGTCAACAAGGCCCCTCTTCGCATAACTGCAAATAACGCCAGTAGGATGTATTATGAGCCTAATCCCGATTTGAAGTGCTCATACTATGGCTTTGTAAACGGAGAGTCTTCTTCTTTTCTTGACAGACAGCCACAATTAACAACAACAGCAACATTGAATAGCAATGCAGGCAAATATCCTATCAACATAAGCGGTGCTGAAGCAAGGAACTACAGTATAACCTATGAGTCGGGAGAATTGCAAGTACAGAAACGATCATTGAACGTGTCAGCTGAAAATTATACACGTGCCTATAACGAGGAAAATCCTAAGTTTGCCTTAAACTACAAAGGTTTTGTGAACAACGAGGACGAGAATGTATTAATTGCCAAGCCTACAATAACCACCAAAGCGACTAAAAGCTCAGACGTAGGAACCTATAACTTAACAATCTCTGGAGGTATAGCAGATAATTACGATTTTACATACAACAATGGCACTCTCAAAATAGAAAAAGCCTACCAGACTATCAACTGGAACCAAAATCTTGAAAACATACCATTATACAGTCAAGTTGAGCTGAATGCACAAGCATCCTCAGACATGGAAATTACCTATGAACTCGACAACGATACTGTCTGCAATCTGACTCATATCGGACTAAAGACATACCTTGATTGTTTCCATGATGGGAAAGTGATTATCATGGCCTGCCAACCAGGCAATAAAAACTACTGGCCCACAACTAAATCCTACAAGGTGGTCACAGTAAATGATCCTACAGGTATTGAAACAATCTCTAAGGAGGAAAGTTTGACAAAGAGAATTATAACAGCTAATGGCTACATATCTGTTCCAAGTCTGAATTCCAATGAGACACTATCCGTCTACACGCTAACAGGGCTTTTGCTTTACAGCGGACATGAGCAAACAGTCACGACAGGCAGTGGCGTGTTCATTGTAAGAATAGGAAATAAAACAGCAAAGATTGCAGTTAAATAGTTAGGGCATACTATAATTATTTAACTAAGTACAGGTAGTAGATACGGGAACAAGTTACAAAGGGCTTTTTAGTATCATCTATAGTTTCCGTTCTACTTTCACTTGCCCTATCATAGGTTATACAATCCGCGTCATGAAACAGTCAGACGCTCTTACATCAAGTATAACCCTAATCTATTGTCGGGAGGGGTCTCCGTGCCCCGTCCTCCCACACCCAAAAACAGTTTGATATAGAGATACTTATTTGGTTGCTGGAGGACGGGGCACAGAGACCACCGTCCTACTATGGTTTGCAAGGCTATTTACTTCACTCTCCGACGGGGAGGGGATGGGGCGCTTATTTTGATTTAGTTTTTCAGATTGTTTTACTCAGTATAATGAGTAATTTTACTCAATCGACTGAGTAAAATCCTATCTTTCGATGGCAAATATAGGACTTTTATCTGAAATAACCGTATTTGGTATGTATCTTTTTGATTATCTGCAAACGCATCGGCAGCAAGTACATTCACAAGGATAATATAGAAAAGGTGCTGCTTTGTTGTATATGAGCGCTTAGATAATAGGCTGAAAATCAGGCGAAAGCATGGTTGAATTTGTGTGAAAACATCGTTATCATCGGGCGAAAGCCTGCAACAAGTCATGCCGCATCGACCGTTGCTCGTGTTCATAACGGTCGATGTAAACACGAGCAACGACCGTTCTCAGGGCCGACGCATTACTTTATGACATCACCTTATCAAGGTAAGAGCAGTCCCA
>OIWS01001231.1_pt1 | contig 27025 bp, 48 predicted proteins | sample 1587611 | NCBI WGS metagenome assembly OIWS01 (sample SAMEA3888919, study PRJEB22519) | human gut metagenome | biome: human gut; feature: human-associated habitat; material: faeces | place: Denmark | collected 2010 | reverse complement strand
CAACCACTTGCAGTTCATTTCTCTCATCTTCACTTTCCGTTGCTTTTGCTTAAATTGTGCATTGCGCCAGACATACCTTTGCAACGATGATGCTTACACTGGGAGCCGACATCTACACGACAAGCAAGCTGCTGGGTCATACAGACATTTCCACCACCGAGATATACGCTAAGATTATAGACAAGAAGAAGGATGAAGCCGTAGGACTCATTGATAAGTTCTTCGATAAGGAATAAAAAAATCTCTGTAAGGTAGCCAGCCTTGCAGAGATTTTTCTCATTTGCCATATTTCTTTTCGAGCTTCTTCTTTAACCATGGCTTAATACCACCTATGATTCCAAGGATAATAGCAAAGCCAACACCAAAAAGAACCGCTCCAGCCTTATAGCCAAAGTTTTCCAAAACTACAAAAATAGTAATCATTATTGCCCACAAGACAATGAATGTGGCTATCAAAACAGAATAATAGATAAACTTCTTCATACTATATTAATATTCAATTATAACATATCTTACAAGGAGTTCTGCCCATATCCTCGGCTTCCTCCTCGCTAACCCCTTCTATCTCTCCTGAGCAACGTGAAAGACCACGGCAATCAGGGTCACAATGATACTTGATAGAAGTTTCCCCAGTACATATATATACAGAACAAGAAGTGTCTTTTTTAATTGGTACATTCTCTTTTCTCTCTGTTGCCACCTTTTTACTACTAGATTCAGACAAGAAATTGTTGATGTTGTACCCATACCATATTCCTATACCTAAAAGCGATAAAACAATCGGTAATGGCAACTCTATTCCAAACAACCTTTCTAATTTAAGAGGTCTGAAAACCAAAAGCAATAAATACCAAAAACAATAAGATATTACAGCACCAGCCAATAGATATACGCCAAAGCATATTATCAATACAAACACTTGCCACATCCTAGCACATTTTAATTATCCAACAGTTGCTTTTCTCATGCCACCACCCAAGATAGACAATAGCTGGTCGTAGCGCTTCTCCAGTTCCTCATATTTCGCCTTCCAGACGGAATCGTCCTGATGAGACTCATTACCAAGAACTTCACGCTTAGGCTCCTCGGCTACCATATAAGACACCTGTTTCCTATCGCCTTCTTTATGATACATAGTACCAACACCACGTATTACCCACTCGGCAGATACGTCAGGGAAGACGGAAAGAACCTTTGCTACTACATTTGCAGACAAGGCACGTTCACCCTTCAACTGCGTGTTAAGGGTAGTTTGAGACATTTCAACTAACTTCGATAGAGCGTTAACCGAAACTTGCTTATCATCTAAAATTAGCATAATACGCTGATAAATAGTTACTTCCATACATTTTGCATTTTTAAACCATACTTAATTAATCATAACTGGTTAACAATTTCTTGCTAAATATTTGAAAGTTTAGCAAGAAATGACTAACTTTGCACTCGTAATCAATAAGTGCTTAATTATTAAAAGCAAAAATACAACAAAAAATTAAGTTATGCAAGCAAAAAAGATAAAAATTATCAAAGTTCCGCTTGAAGGACGAAAAAAACTTGCCGAGCGATATGGTTGTTGCAGAGAGACAATCTTCAACGCTCTTGCGTTTAGGAGTCAGAGCAAGCAGTCTGAGGACATCAGGCAAGATGCTTTGAATAAGTACGGTGGAGTTGAAACAGACAAGGTCGTCTTTTATTAGAAAGGAGGTAATATGATAGACTCAGAGATAAAAGAGCAGTTAGACCGCATCGAGCAGTATTCGATGATAGCTGCTAAGTCAATGCTCAATATCAAGGAAGCTGCATTTATACTCGGCATGACCGTAGAAGGAGTCAGGATGAATGTGAGAAACCACATTCTCCCCTGCTACAAGCCCAACGTCAACCGACTCTACTTCAAGAAGAGCGAGTTGGAAGACTGGATGATGCAGAACCGCTCGAAGAGTATGGCAGAGATAGAATCAGAGGCAACAGCCTATTGTGCAACCCATTAAAAATATAGAATATGTTCTCAACAGTCATGTTATTATTGTCAATTCTCGCTTTTTGCGTAATAACAAATGAGATTTATCGCTCATTCAAGGAATGGGGTAAATAAGATATGGTGAGTGAACCTCAATAAAGTTCATAATAGATAAAAAATTAGTTAGCGTTATTGATATTGTTTAAGTGGAGGTTTTTTGGAGTTCACTACTCCCACTCACCAAAAGCCAGGTTTTATGTTGTTGTTTCTTGACGCAAGTAGTTCAGTTGGTAGAATACGAAGGTTCCCCATCCTTCGAGGTCGTGGGTTCGAGTCCCACCTTGCGTCCCAATAGCCTGATTCCAAGGCTTCATATCGGATAGGATAAACCTTCCTGAAGAGGTACTCGTAGCCAAAAGCAACGTATGCAACTACAACATACGATTAGACGAGGAAGTAGCAAGACTATTACCTACACCGCAATAGGTGGAATTGGGAACGTCTTGGAGTTCACTTGTGAAGATGCAGACCTGATGCCGTGACCATTAAAGATAATGTAGCAAGGTAGAAGCGCACAACTACAATTCGGTTCTAATGCAGCCAGCATGAAGCAGAATAGATGATACATATTCGCAACCCACATTTTTGACTCTATTATCATATTAATAATGTATGCGGAAATATTGCTGGGAGTCCTAAGCCTCCATGAATGCAGAAGGGAACTTGAAGACACATGTCCTTAGGCGAAAGCGTGGCTCGGCTTGTGTCTTTGGGCGCACGAATAGGATTAAAGGCCTCGGACGTGCGCCCTTTTCAATAGAAGTTTTTTCATTAGATTCCATACATTTATATTTTGCGGTAGCGACCGCTCAGGTGATAAAGAAAACACTCGCCCCACCATTCGTGAGAATCGTGGGGTTTATTTTGAAAGTCAAACAATTAAATATTATAGCTTATGAACAACTCAGTAAGTGGAAACTATCCACCAGGCGCAGCCAACGACCCGTCTGCACCTTACAATCAGCCAGAATATCCTGAGTATCAGGACTACGATGTTACGGCATCCTTCGAACTTAACAAGTCGTTTACAGTTACCTCTTCTTCTGATGATGAGGATGGTATCAAGCAAGACCTCATTGAAGACTACATGACACCTTTAGACCTCATCAATGAGTTGAAAAAAAGACTGCAAGGTGAGTTGAAATTAGACCCGACAAACAAAGCTATCAAGAGTCTCATCAAGGAGTGTGATGGTTGGACGTGTGACTGTGACATCTGTGTTGACAACATTTAAATAATATAGGTATGGGCAACTTAGATTTATATAACAAGCTCAAAGTCGTACCAGCGGAAGCAATAAAACCAATCCAGAATGGGCGACTTAAAGGCAAGAGCGACATCAATCCAATGTGGCGCATCAAGACGATGACAGAACATTTTGGTGTTTGCGGAATTGGTTGGAAGTATGTTATTACAAAGCAATGGACTGAAACTTATGGTACAGAGACTAAAGCGTACTGCAATATAGACCTTTTCGTCAAGGTTGACGGTCAATGGTCTGATGCTATTCAGGGTACTGGAGGTTCATCCGAGGTTACGATGGAACGAAATGGTTCATACGTATCTGACGAATGCTACAAAATGGCACTTACAGACGCACTCTCTGTTGCCATGAAGGCACTTGGTGTTGGAGCAGATATTTACTTCGAGAAAGGAAAGTCAATGGACTATTCCTCAAAATACGCTATGCAAGAGGATTTATCAAAAACTCAGCAGCAAGAAGTCAAGACGCAGCAGCAGACCGCTCAGTATCACACGAATGACGTGAATGAAGGATTGAATTATCTGAGCAGATGTGTCAACAAAGACAATCTGATATGGGTAGTTCAGACATACAAGCCGCTTACCGCCAATCCTCAGTTTATGCAAGCAGTTTCAGCCAAGAAAAAACAATTAGGAATACAATAATGACAGAAGTAAAGAAAATCACATTAAATGAATCAAAGGTTACATTCATAGAAGAATCTCATCAGTACTTCCTCGGCAAGAAGGAACTGAAAGGTGTAACAGGAACGCTTATCAAGAAAGCCTTCCCTGACACCTACAAGAATATCCCAGAGTCTGTACTGATGAAGGCAGCAGAGCGTGGAGGTCTCATCCACAACACCTTTGAGACCTTCTGCTCAATCTTTGATGCAGACATCAAAAAGTACCCGAACCCTACCGAAGAGCTTCAAGCCTTCCACGCTATGTTAGTCTCATTCGGTTTACACTATGTAGCATCCGAATATCTCGTTACCGATGGTGAGAACTTCGCATCTGCCATTGATGGTATCTTTGCGGACGATGAAGGCAATATCTATCTTGTAGATTACAAGACCACAGCCACCCTCCACTACGACAATGTATCTCTCCAGTTATCCATCTATGCCAAATGGTTCGAGGAGCAGAATCCTGACTTGAAGGTGAAGGAGATTGTCTGCATGTGGTTCAAGAATGGACAGAGCAAGTTCCAGCCGCTACCAAGAGTATCAGATGAGCAGATAGACGAGTTAATCAACGCTTATCTCACAGACGATGCAGACTATCAGTATAAGGTAGAAGTACCAGAACAGTTCTCGGCATTGGAGCAAGAGTATCGCCTGATAACTGCCCGTATTGATGCGATGAAAATTGTGCAGGACGGATTGAAGGAGAAGATAATGAAAATGATGGAGACTAACAAGCAGAAATCCATCAAGACTAATATCGGTTCCTACTCTTATGTGGAAGCAACCACCAAGAAGGTCTTCGACACGAAGCTGTTCAAAGATACGGAGCCTGACCACTATAAGTACTATCTAAAGGAAACGGCTACCAAGCCATCGTTAAGAATCAAACTTAATTAATTAAATATGAACGTAAAGTTTACAGGCAAGATTATTGCGGTAGGGCAAGTTCAGATGGGAACTTCCCAAAACGGAACCCAATGGAGTTCGTGTGAATATACCATCGAAGAGTTGAACGAGCAATACCCTTCAAGAGCCGTTATCCAAGTGTACGGCTCTGACAAGTTGCAGCAGTTCAATATCCAGTTAGGCGAAATCATCACCGCTCACATCGGACTGAAAGCACGTCAGTCTAAGGAAGGACGCTGGTTCAATCAGTTAGACTGCTGGAAGGTTGAACGACCTAATGTTCAGCAGCAGGGTCAGGTTGCTCAGAACCCTCAACAACAGGGTGGATATTACGCACCACCTCAGCAACAATTTCCCCCACAGGTTAATGCGAACGGTCAACCTACTCAGCAGGGTGTTCAATATTCAGGAGGTCAGCAAGGAAATATCCCATTCCCTCAACGTTAATAAATAAGGTATGGAAATCCATCTTGTACGAACAACCACTGGTCTTCGTCCATACTCTGATGATGATTACGAGGAAATGAAAAAGATAAAGATTGGCTCCATCGTCAAGGCGAATATCGTCCGCCCACGCAACGTGAAGTTACATCGCAAGTTCTTCGCTCTTATCCGTGCGGCATGGGATTGTCTTACAGAGCAGCAGCGCACCAACCTACGCTCAGTAGATACATTTCGTGAGCAGCTTCTGATAACATCAGGATTCAGCGAACCGCTCTACGACCTGAACGGACAGAAGTTCTTGGAGAGAGCCAAGTCTATCTCCTTCGCCAAGATGGATGAGCCAGCCTTTAATGAAGTATATTCAAAAGTCTTAGACACCATTCTTACCATCATGGTAGCAAATGGTGTTACAGAAGACGATTTTAATAACATTTTACAAAATTATAGTTGATATGACACGTAGAAACGACAAGCGCAACAACAGACATAATCGTCAGCGCAACAACAAAACAGAGTTTTCACCATTCGCTCAGATTATTATCGGTGCACTTCTTGGTAAGGGTGCAGAAATGATTGCTGAGAAAATGGCAAAAGAAGCAAAAAAGACTCCTGATATTCATGCAGAAGGCATCAGTAATCAGGGCGTTACCAACATCAATAACGGAAAGGCGAGTCTCACCAAATGCACTATCCCGACGGATGGTACAGCCGTAGAACTTCCTATTCCCGACAACCTTCAAGTCTTCATCAGCGAGGATGGCAAGCCGATGATTCGCAAGAAGATTGAAGGAGACGAGAATCCTACTGATGATAAGGAAGGCAATCCTATCACTTATGATGATATTTGCAAGAAACTGTTCTTTAACAAGACCGCATACTGGGTTCGCGGTAAAAATATCGAAGAAGGTGTTATTAGAGGGTCTTATAATGATAGTGACAACTGCACAAGTGTGGCTCAGGTAAAGCGGGTAGTCGCTTTTAACAAGTTGCAGAACATCGCCAAGTATCTTAACAAGGGATGGAAACCAGACTTTTGCAACACCGAAAAAAATGGGCTATCATTAAGTCTGTAGAAGGTTTCTCTCCTAAATATATTATGATGACAACCGACGCAAACGTTTACTTCAAAAGCAAAGACCTTGCTAATGAAGCCATCCGCCTGATGGGTGAAGAATCTCTCAACGACCTTTTCTCAACTGACTGGTAATGACATCATACGCTGAAATCAAAGCAAAGTTAGAACAGGAAGGCAAGAAGATACGCAAGCGTTCATCCTATAATGAACACAACTTGCAAGCCGCAGAGGTCAGGTATATCCGTGGGGTATATCCTGACCTTGAAGGTGTCTTCTTTGCCGTTCCGAATGGCGGCAAGCGAACCTCCCAACAAGCCGCATGGCTAAAAGAAGAAGGTATGAAGGCAGGAGTATCAGATATGCTGCTCCTGAAGCGCACCTCTCAGTATGGATTCCTCTGCATAGAGAACAAGACTCCCAAGGGCATGCAGGAACCTGAACAGAAGGTATTCCAGCATGAAGTAGAACGACATGGTGGCAAGTATATCATCGTCCGCTCTATAGATGAATTTATGAAAGCAATCGACAATTATCTAAATGGTGAACTATGAAACAATTTCAAATTCAATTTAAGCCATTTTTTCATGGTGAGAACTTAACAGATAAGTTTCTTGAAGAGTTCCAAGAAAAACAAGAAGAAGAGTTAACTGAAAAAATAATCTCTATCTTGGAAGCCAAAGGCTACAAAGTAACTCCTCCACCAAAGGAAGTCAAAGACGAATACACCTTTGATAGAGCATGGAACTTGTACGACAAAAAAGTAGGCTGCAAAGCCAAACTCGAAAAGAAGTGGAACTCCATGAGCCAAAAAGACCGCAAAGCAGCTATAGAGTATATTCCTCTCTATGTACTCTCACAACCCAACAAGCAATATCGCAAGAACTTCCAGACATTCCTCAACCAGCGAGGATGGGAAGACGAACTTATCGGAGCAACACCACCGCCAGCAGTTATCAACGAGCAACCATCTGAGATAAGCCAACTTATCACCAAAACAAGGGCAGTACAGGAGCGGAATACGGACGATGCAAAGAATCATGCCCTTCGACAACGCATCTTTGGCATGATAGAGGTTCTTGAAAAGAATCCAAAGAGCTTCTGTAAATCTCTGTTGGAGATATATCGTGACAATGGTACGTTGGAGCGTTTGGGTATAGAATGGAATCCGCAAACATAAATAAAATGATAGCAATCAGCAAATACAACAAGCAGCATCCTCTCAGAGTATTCGAGGCATTCGCTGGTTATGGCAGCCAGAGTCTTGCCTTCAAGTACCTTCAAGAGAACCATCCTGAGTTTGACTTCAAGGTAGTAGGATATTCGGAGATAGAACCTTCTGCTATTCAAGCCTACAGACTTTTGCATGGGTGGGATATTCCTAACTTCGGAGACGTGACAAGAATTGACTGGAACGAGGTTCCCGACTTCGACTTCATCAGTTGGTCTTCTCCATGCCAAGACTTCTCAAATGCAGGTCTCAGGCAAGGTGGCGAGGAAGGGAGCGGTACACGTTCATCCCTCATCTTTCAGGAGAAGAGGATGCTGACAGTCAAGAAACCGAAATATGTAATGCTTGAGAATGTGAAAGGTCTCCTATCCGAGAAAATGAGAAAGTACTTCTTCCAATATATCAGAGACCTCGACTCTTTCGGATACACGTCATTTTACAAGGTTCTTAATTCTAAGGACTATGGGATTCCACAGAATCGTGAACGTATCTTCGTAATCTCTATCCTAAGAACAGAAGACGAGCCGAACCCTGAGTATCATTTCCCTTCTCCTATCAAGTTAGAGACTACTGTTGAGGATATGTTAGAAGACAATGTTTCTCCCGAATATTTCTTGTCGCAACAACACCTTGAAAAGTATCTCTCCAAAGCAGACATCAATGAAGCAATCCAAAAACTCTACCCAGAAGATAGCGATACCGAAAACGGCTGATGGATGCTCTGTTGCAGTTACAGCCAGTATAGGCATGGCAAGTGTAATGAACTTCATTGACACGGCTCATTATCCGAAAGGTGGAGTTTTAATCATCAAGAAAATCTAATGTGCGACAAAATTATAAAGTTAGCAAACCTTCAAATCAAAGGCAGGATAGAGCAGCAGACCAGAGTCTATTCCACCAAAGGAATCTCCCCTACTCTCAATTCTGCTATGGGTCACGGAGGTAACTGCATCCCACTATTCTTAATAGTCAAAGAGATATGAGAAAAGCCATCCTCTACAAGGAACGAACAGCCGATGGAAGGATGCTACGCAAAGCATACGACACTCATAAGTGCAGCTTCCACGCAAAGATGAAACATAGAACACCTCGTACAGACGGACTCAGTAATACCATCACAAGTTTCTTCACTGACAACTTAGTATTAATCGTAAGCGAGATATAATAACAGGAGGAAAGAGAATAACATTCGTAACCATCATGAACAAAGAAATCATTCACACCGCACCTAATGGAAAGAAATACTCCATCCAAATCAGAAAGTACACTCCAAGAGATTGTTTCCGTCTGATGGGAGTGCATGAAGCTGACATAGATAAACTCCTGAGCAAGGAGAAGTCTGGTCAACTCATTATCTGTAAGAGCAAACTCTACGCACTTGCAGGAAACTCAATAGTCACCAACTGCCTGACTGCCATGTTCGAGGAACTGATATTTCCATCTGGGAATCACTATCACGACAAGAGCGGTCAGCTTTCACTCTTTTAGCTTATGAATAATTTCGGATATATCAAGATAGGCAAGCGCATCAGCAAAGCGCACAAAGCCCTCTTTACCCACAAGACCATGGTACTATGGTACAAAGGCAACCCAATCATCGGGACAATGCACGATGGTTTGTGGTATCAGCAAGACATGAACGGAATGTGGGAGCAATTATTGTTCCAACAACAAGTAACTCACGTATCATTCTTACCTTCCCCACCAAATGAAGACAGAAAAAGAACAAATCTTAGCCATCATCGCTGAGATTCAGGAAGAGCGTAAGGCAGCGCATATCGTTCCCAATCATGTTCTTGCCACAGAAATCATCAACCGAGGATTTCATCAGCCGCAGGAAGCCCTCAACGAATTATGTGCAGAAGGGAAGATAGAATGGTGCAGAACACTCAACGATACGGCATTCACTATCAGAAAATAATAAATCAAGAACAATATGAAAATTATAACGAAGAAAGAACTGGCATCCTTAGCAGAAGATGCTTTTAAGGATGCCGATAAGCATGGTTTCTATACTGAGAACACAGAAATAGAAACTGAATTGATGCTCATCATCACGGAAATGGCAGAAGTTATTCAGGCAGACCGACATAATCGTCACGGAAGTATTGAAGACTATGAGAGCGAGATTCAGAATGGCAGAGATATTCCTACCGCCTATAAGAACTCTCTTGAAGGAACGGTTGAATCCGAGTTCGCTGATATTGCCATCAGAATCTTATCTCTCTTGGGATGGATGAACAGCAAATATCCGATAAAAATTCAAAGCGAAGACCACCTTATTGATGAATATCAAGTTGGTAGGATTATATATAATATCGGTATCGTAAAAAGTTTCTATCGTCTTAATAAGCACTTCGGTTATTTTGTTGACAACGAAAATCACAATTGGTATATAACCCAAAAACTCCAGCATATACTCATGAGGGTATTCGCAATCGCCCACAATAACAACATCGACCTGATGGAGCATATTAAACTGAAAATGAAGTACAACGAAACCCGTCCGTATCTACACGGATATAAATATTAGGAGGACAGAATATGTTTGGAATAGAAAAGATTTCAAGAAGATGCTTAATGACGTTGAGTGATGGTAGAAAGTTTCAAGCTACCATCACAATCCCAAAGCCTACCAAACCCATCTTTCCTGAGCAGATGGAACGAGAGTTTATCAAGAACATCAACAACTCGCAACATCTTGCGGAAAACAAGGTTGTAAAGTTACATATAATGAGAAATTAAGCTTATGGAAGATTTACCTATTGGCTCAGAAATTACCTTAAAGGTGGTTGAAAGCGAGACAGAAGAATGTAATGGTTGCTTCTTTGACGAGATAAGCAGCAATATTTATGAAAATATCTGTAAAGATATTTGTTGTGCCGCAATCGACAGAAAAGACGGAAAGAATGTTCAATTTAAAAGAGTGAAATAATATGGCTACAGCAAATTTTGAATAATCCAACCTCCACGACACAGAATGAGCGAAAGTAAGTCAAGGCTTTATGCCCATATACCTTCTTAGCCCCAGCACAATACTGATCGTGGAGGTCTTTATAAAACTTAAAAAATATGATAGACGATAAGGGAATAGAAGAAGCTGCAAACCTTCACAGATTTGAGCTTATAGCATCTATGCATGGTAGTACTCTTGGCACTCCCATGCAATGCTTTGAAGAAGTAGTTGATGCAGAAATTGACTTAATTGAAGATTCATTTATTACAGGTGCTAAGTGGGCTATCAATGAGTTCTTGAAGAATTTGTGGCATCCTGCTGAGGAAGAGCCTAATCACGAATCGATAAGAACCTATATCTTGGGGAAAACAAAAGCAAGTGAGTCAGGTGTACTTCCTATGCTATTAAGACCAAACACAAATTGGAAAGAGTTTGTTGTTTCTCATGGTGTTACTCACTGGCTTTACGTTGACGATTTGCTTCCAAAGGAAGGAGGTAAGCAATGAAAGAGCTTAAAGATTTGGTTGCTGGTGATAAGGTTGTTGTTTACGACAAATACAACAGAAGAAGAATTGCTATTGTTGAAAGAATAACAAAAACTTTGGTCGTTGTAAACAATATTAAATACCGAAAGTCTGACGGATTTGCATACGGAGAATCTTATTTCTTCTCTCATAGAATTGAAATCCCTAAAGATGAGGAGCAGATAAAGGCAATAGAACTAGAATACCGTAAACGAATTATCATTCATAGAATACATAATTTCAATCTGAATGACTATCCGTTAGAAGTGTTGGAAAAAGTTTATATTGAATTAGGAGGAAATTAAATATGAAAGAACTTAAAGTTGGAGAAAGAGTGACCATTACTCTTGAAGTTGTTGAACATAACACTTATGAAGGATGTTTCTTTAAAGGAGTAGCTGGCTATTGTGGCGCAGCTCCACTTGGATTGGAGTGTGTTCCTAAATATCGTTCAGACAAAAAGAGTGTAATCTTTAAAGAAGTAAAAAAATGAAACAAGGAATAGCGTTTGAATTGAGAAGAATGATAGACAGAGGGTGCTGTTGTAACAATTGTAAGAGGCATTTTATTGGAGATTATCATGATGAAAATAAATGTGGTTCTTTTGTTATAAAGAATCAGCACCTTTGCAAACTTAAGAGTTTAGGTATTACTTACACTTGTCTTATAGGACATGATGTCAATAAGCATTGCTGTGAATACTGGAAAGAAATTGTTGAATCTAAAAAGTAAAGCGTATGAAACAGAAGTTAAAAATGATATGGCGAATCCTTCGTGACAGACAGGTTGTAGTAATAACCGAAAGTTACAGAAGACTATATTATAATTGGGATACAAGAAGTCTTGAAGATGTTTGTCAAATGTGTCACAAAGTACATGATATAGCTTATATGATGAATAATAAAAAATAAAGCGTATGAAAAAAATATTTTTAGCAATACTACTTGCATTGTTATTTGCAGCGTGTAAAAGAATGCCGATTAAAACCGAGACAAGAGTGTATGAGCTTACTTTCATTGATGGTAAAACTGAAATTTACACTTTTAATAACGTGGATGTTAACGCTTCTGAAGGCATTGATCATAGCCGTGGAGGTTATTTCTTTTATTTATATTCATCTGAAACATATGAGCACGTAGAGGCTATTATCAGATTTAAAAGAATAAAATAAAGCATATGAATGATATAGAGAAAATATGTAAGGAAATCCAATGCCCACACTTCATTGTATGGAGCTTCGGATATGGTGATTGTATATCTTGTAAGCTGCAAGGGGAAAGCTACGATATAGAGTCTGTAGCCGATGATTGCCCTTATAAGGATAAGTTCAATAAACTTAAAAAGTAAAGCGTATGGAATTAAAGATAAAAACGCATCATGCATTACCTTGCCGTACAGAGGTATTCACAATCAATGGAAAAAGTGCTGAACAAAATGATTTTGGTGATACATATGACCATCATTATGAAGACGCAGAACCTTACAAAGACGTAAACCAAGCTTGTGGAATTGATTATTTTTCCCTTGAAAAAGTAGTAGAGTAACTAACCATCCGCAAGGATATAAATAAGATAGTAATATGAATATAGACAAATTAGAAAGAGCTAACATTTTAGCAAAAAGCTTGATTCCTAAAGTAGATGAGCTTTTGAATATGTCTTCTCATTCGACAAACATTGCTCACAGTATTTATGGATTATCAGAATGTGACGAAGAGTTTAAAACTAAATTCAAGCAGCTTCTGAATGAAACAAAACAGAGATTTCAGAAAGAGTTTGATGAGCTTTAGTAACTAACCACCCTCTCCCTTTTACAGGAGAGGGTAAAAAGAAGAGAATATGAAGAAAATCATGTTTAATGACAAGTATGGTCTGACAAAGGCGGTATTTGAGGGAAGAAAGACTCAGACAAGACGTATTCTGAATCCTACAATGCTTTTCGAGCGTTTGTACACGTACGAAGGTTGGGCAAAAGAAACTATTGCTGCTTGGAAGGAATCTTGTAAAGACCGACTTTATAAAGCAGAGGGTGAAGAACTGAAAGAAATGCTTGATTACGCCTTGAAACATTCACCATACAAGGTTGGAGAAAATGTAGCTATTGCGCAAAGATACATAGACCTTGCAGACAATGATGAGTTCTATCGCCTTTGTGGCATCCATGGGATGCCATTAGAGTGTATTAAATACGAGAAAGGTTACAAAAACAAGATGTTTGTTAAGGCTGACCTTATGCCGTATCATATCCATATAAATGATGTGAGAATAGAGCGATTGCAAGACATCAGAGAAGAAGACTGCCTCGCAGAAGGTATTGTAGATTTTGAGAGTAAAATAAACAAGGCGCATTTCTATAGCATCACAGATGAATCTGCAACCTATAGTACGCCAAAAAATCCATTCGCTATACTCATTGATAAGATTTCAGGAAAAGGTACATGGGCAAGTAACCCATTCGTGTTTGTTTATGAATTTTAGATTTATAATGAGCAAAGAAAAAGCTATTGAGCATATCAAAGACGCTTTAACAGAGTCTGATGAATGGTGGTATGAAGATGGAGGTAAATATTCATACAAAAAGATTAAAAGTTTATTAGAATTGGCACTTAAAGAGTTGGAGGATTGAGTATGAATCGTAAAGAAGCAGCAGAGCTATTGCCGATAATTAAGGCATACGCAGAAGGAAGGATTATCGAATCTTCTAGTATTACTGATGTAAGTAAAGCATGGAGAGAAGTTACAGAATTTCCTGTTGGAATGATTAAATATTTCAAGTTCCGCATCAAGCCAGAGCCAAAGTACCGCCCTTTTGCAAATGCAGAAGAGTGCTGGCAGGAAATGCAAAAACATCAGCCGTTTGGGTGGGTGAAAGATAAGAAAGATGTGCATCATCGTGTCTTAATTACTGCCGTCGATGATGATACATGCGGAATGTCATTAAATGGAAATGCCGCATGGTCTTTATCTGGAATTATGGATTTATTCACCTTTGTCGATGGTACTCCATTTGGCGTAAAAGTGGAGGAATAGTTATGGAAATTAATGAAAAAATAAATGAAATAATTCAACAAGCAAAAGAAGAAGGAGCATATATGGAATATTTTGATGCATTTGAACAAGAGATATATGACCAAGGTTTTCATAATGCAATTGATTTCATGCTGTGGAATCCAAGCGAGCGAAGTTGTTCTAATTGTCAGTATAAATACAGTAGAGAGCTATGTGGGGAAGAGTACTGCGGGCAAAAATACTGGAGACCAAAATTGGAGGAATAAGTTATGGCATGGGTATGTGTAGGATATAGTGGTGAAGAACTTGTGTTCGTCAATAAGCCGCATAGAAGAATTAGCAAAAACGTGTTCCATTTTGATGAAAATGACATATTTGAACACGAATGGATAGATGATAAATATTGTGGCTGCATAAATCTTCCCAAAGGCAGCATCAAGAAGCTCATCGGAAGAGAATTATCTTGGGAGGATGAGCCTGTAGAACTTAAAGAAATATAGTCATGTTTGGATTTTATGTTATACTTACCATCGTTGTTCTATTTATAGCTTTTATGGGTGGAGTTATCGGTTATTTATTTGGTAAATATTGGAAAAAGAAGTAGCGTATGAAGAAAACAGATTTATATTCATCTTTACTCTTCCTGATGATTAAATTGGAAGATGCAAGGAATAACCCGATGATGGATAAGAATTTTATTGTTGCATTGACGGAAGTGCTAAGATATTTCCGTGACAATGGAGAGTTGAAGAAAGCCTATGAAAGCAAAAAGGATTCATTGGCAGATATGGCTAATAGTCCTTGGGTGAAAGCACTAAAGGACTATGCCTCCTCTATAAAGCAAGAGGATATGATTAATGAAGAATTACCAGATATTGATGCCCTTATAAAAGAACTCTCTTCTGATGAGTTCATCGAAAAGAAAATCAAGGATATTCTTGGCGATGATGTGGCAGAACTTAAAGAAGAATAGCGATGTCACATTGTAGAGTTTTATTCGTTGGAACAATCTCGAATTTGTTCCGCATTTTTGAGAACTGCCCAGATTGTTTATATGAGTCACCTTCCGAAATAGCATTTTCGTATGATAGCCTCACAGTATATACGAAAAATGAACTTTTAGGAAATCTCCCACATCATCCTGAATCTTTATATCCTAAGAAAGAGGAAAGTGAGTTTACTAAGGATGATATGGAATTATATGACAAAATGGTGCGAAAGAGGCAGTATTATGAATGCTATGATATTAGAGATGAGACTCCAGAACACAACTTAGAATGGGAATTTGAGACAGAAAACGATATTAAAACGTACTTTGAAAACCTTCCAAATAATACTCATTTCTTTGTTTGTGATGGTCATTTATAAATTACAATCCACACAAGCATTATGACAGGAAGTTGTATGTGGTTGGAAATAAATTTAATAATAAGTAGCGTATGAAAAAACTATTATTAGCGTATGCGATATTACTTGCTGGTTGTGCTGGCAAGACAGATGCTGAGCATAAGCATATCGTAATTAGCAATGATTATCAGGACACCTGTATGATTGTTGCTAATGGCTATAGAACAATACCAATAGAATGCAAGAAAGGCTGGTCGAAAAGCAAGAGCCATGGAACAATTACCATATTCTTGTCCGAAAAAGGTAACAGTCAAGTATGTAATGTTAATAAGATAATTTGCAAAATAGAATAATGAAAATAGAAATTACAAGAGTAACCGACTGGCAGCGTGTTGTAGATGCCGCTCGGTTTACGCAAGGCAAGAAATCGTTAGGACGTGAGCCAAGCGATGAGTTCAAGAAACAGATGATTCTCAGCGAGCATTCACCACTCAGAGAATTGGAGTTTGATATTAAAATGTATGGCATACCATACTGGGTGAGCAACCACTTCGTTCGCCACGTTCATGCTCAGCCATTCGTTTCTACATCAAGACCAGATATTACTGGCTCCAAGGTATCTCGCCACGATATGCGGCAGGATGATTTGGTCAACTTGCAATTATCCCTGAATGCTCAGGAGATAATCAATATCTCGAAGCTGAGACTCTGCAACAAGGCATCCAACGAAACGAGAGAAATGTGGTACTTTGTTCTTGATGAATTGGCATGTATCGAACCTTTGCTTGCATCCGCTTGCGTTCCTCAATGTGTATATAGAGGTTTCTGCCCTGAGCCGAAATCATGCGGAAGAACTGGAAGCAGTATATTTTCTGTCACAAGAAAATTCTACAAAAATCTTCAAATATACCAAAATAACCAATGAAATATCCAAAATATAACGTCAACGAATTTATAGGAGGGCACTTCGAGTACACCACTCCCTGCCCTTTCGCCATACAAGGCAGATACACTCACGAAATCCTGATGGTTGGTAGTCTTGCTTGCCAGCGATGTGAATACTATCGAGGTATCAACAAAGAAGATTGTATCGTATCTTGCGGAATAGTATAGTGCAGCCTATCTGCACTCATCATAATAATTAATCAGATTAACAGTATGAATACAAAGAAAATCTCAATTATCCAGCGTATCAAGGAGAAATTCCTTGGCAAGCAGTTCTTTATTGCAGTTATCGCAAACAAGGGTACCAGTTCTTACTTCGTCAACTCTACCATCTATCGCTCAGAAAAGGAAGTGAAGGCTTACAAGAAGTACATCACCACCGATGAGAGAATGAAACAGAGTTTCGATTTCGTAGGCTACTACTCCTTCCGTTCCAAGTTCGACTTCCGTATTCCTCTTAGCGGAAAGCCAGTATCACTTGAAGAAGCGAAGGAACTGGCAAATAAGTAGTATCGGAGATAAAGTTAATAGATAATACATATCTTATCAATTTACTTATTATTTTTGTGAAATGAAATTCAAATATATAATAGATAAAGTCAATGGTTTTAGGCATCGCAACAATTTTGTGATACTGGACGGAAGAGCGAACTCTGTCACACTCTCCAAGGGTATCTACGACCATATCATGCAGAAGGAACGTACAGATTACTCTGTCTTCGTGTTCAGGTTATCAGACAGAAGAACATACGGATTCTGTATGCGTGAGGACTGGGAAGAACTTTGCAAGTCAAACACCGCCTTCACTCAGCTTCAATTCAATCAGGAGCATAAGAAGGTGGGATTCCGAAGTGACCTTCCTTCCATCACCGCCATCCTTGATGATTACAATCTTCCGCTCAATAGAATGGTTCGCCTGACCTGCATTCCACGCAAGTCAGGCAAAGGCGAGCCATACTACGAAATCATGCGACCAAACTTAAATTCAAGCACATGGCAACAAGACAAGAAGTAATTTTCACAGGACTCACCAACTCTCCATCCGACTATGATTGTCAGGATGGGGAGTTGGCAACCTGCCTCAACCTCATCAATGAGGATGGGGCACTACACCCTATCCACCAGCCAGTAGTGGCAGAGCAGAATATCACACTTCCTAACGATTCCTGTTCCATTAGGTACGTACATAATGTAACACATGAAAACAAAAATCATTCACACTATATTGTGAATTGTACTAACAGTTCTCCTTATTCATGGTACTGGACAGAAAAGGGAGGAGACGGAACACCTCATGAGTTAAACCTCGGAGACTTCAAGGTTAACTCAGTTACTGCTATAGGAAATATTATCTGCTTTGTAGGAGACAAAAACATACTTTATGCTTTTTGGAATAAAGATTCTTACAATATTTTTAATAAGAACGCATTCAACTATACTTTTTCCGTAACAAACACGTCAGGAGTTGAAGTTGATGCCATAGCTCAACTTGGTGATGATTTTCAAGGTTGCTTTTGGACGACATCTTTTGGTTCGCAAGATTACGATAATTTGATTTTTGAAGGAACCAAACCAAATGGAACTAAAACAATCTGGAATGCCATTGACTCAATGATTAATAAGGCTATGAGTGAACATGGGAATACTTACTTCAAATATATAGTATTTGGAGTAGTTGCTTTGAGACTATACGATGGAACTTATAGTAACATTTCAAACTTGTTCGTTCTTTGTCCAAAGGATAATCTAAATAACAGCTTTTATTATAACGCCGACAAAGAGACAATAAAAGATATAGAATACTATAAATTTGTTCGTGCCAGCGGCTATATTCACAGACATCGGATAAATGTTCAAATCGACCTAACTGGTATAGAAGATTTTGTTCAAGGAGTAGATGTTTTCCTAACAAAAGGAACTGATTTTCTTTACTTAGATAAAGGGTATGACACTACATCAACGGAAACGGTTAATAATTTAAAAAAAAGAAAAGGTACTATTACATTTGAACGCTTAAAAAAGTCTTCATTATACAAGGAATTTGATAACCTTACCTTTTATCATTCCATCTATATAACAAAAGAAGACCTTGGAAAAGACATTGATTTGTTGAATGTGCAGGGAACAGAAGAATCTTTGTCGCTTGCAGACATGGGGCGAACCTATATTGGTAGTTCTTGTGCTATAGCATACAACAATAGACTTCACTTGGCTAACATACAAAACTACATCAACGACATATTTTCACCAAACCCAATATATAAATTTGAACTCAACTCATCAGACACTTCTTTCCCAGTTGAGAAAGTAAACACAATACTTGGAAATTATATGGACGTCCCATTGACAGACGAAGGTTGGTACGACTATGGAAAAATGAATTCTGATACGGCAGAGGTTATTGCTATCATTGATAACAAGTATTACTATAAAGCAACTGTGCAATACCCTTTAAATCCTATATTTGTAGTCCCATTTCAAGATGCAAAAAGTGCCAAATTATACATCAAACACAAAGGCAAACTCATGGACGAGATTGGATTTAGAAACATCAACCTTCACCAATCAGAAACATTTGGTATGTCGTATTATATATTTAATGCAGAGAATGGAATATTCTCTTTTATGCAAGAATTTGAACTCTCTAAGAAAGGAAATGTGTTAACAAGAAGGCGAAGCGACACCTTTACTTCAACATCAAGCGAATTTTACGATGAAGCTTCCCAAAAATGCGATTCCGATGGAGCGAAAATAGAACAACTTGCTTCCTTAATCAAAGTCAGCGAATCGGAAAATCCTTTAGTCTTCCCTGCAAAGAATAGCGTACAAGTAGGTTCATCCGTTATCTCAGCACTGGCAGCTAACACCCGACCAATCAGCGAAGGTCAGTTTGGTGAAGCTCCACTCTACGCTTTTACAGATGAAGGAGTATGGGTGTTGATGCTGGGCGAAGAAGGAACCTATGTGGCTCGCCAACCAGCCAACCGAGAAATCTGTTCCAATCCTAACGGAATCTTGCAGATAGATGATGCAGTACTCTATCCAACCAATCGAGGTATCATGATGCAGCAAGGAAGAAATTCTATCTGTATTACAGACCAACTTGATGGTTGCCCATTCAACTTCATGGATATGAAATATGCTAATCAGATTATAGCCACCAACGAAACAATGTCAGAAGAGATAAGTTACATTCGTTTCAGGGACTATCTTAAATCGGCTGATATGATTTACGACTACTACGATAATCGTATCATTGTCTTTAACCCGAACCAAACATACGCTTACGTTTATTCGTTGAAGAGTAAGATGTGGGGAACGATGAAGAATGTGTTCAGCAAGCGAGTTAACATATACCCTGAGTCATACGCTACCAATAAGGAAGGCAAGATTCTGAATGTATATGTAGAAGAACCATCTTCCAATACTCCTTATTTCCTTTGCAGCAGACCTCTTACTATAAGCGACAAAGAGGTTTACAAGACTATATTTACTTGCATAGCAAGAGGATATTTTCAAAAGGGAACAAACGGAAAGTGTGCTATTGTTTTATACGGAAGTAACAACCTCTTCGACTGGTATCTCATTAAGACATCAATCAACGAGTATCTCAGAGGAATGGCTGGTTCTCCATACAAATATTTCAGGGTTGCACTCATTGGCAATCTTGCCGCAAACGAATCTATAAGCGGTCTATCTGCTGAGTTCCAAGAGAGATTGCAGAATAAACTTAGATAATAATTTTCTTTTTCATTATAAAAACTAAAGGGTAGCAGTCCGTGATGGATAGCTACCCTTTATTTTAAAATGGATGCAAAGCAATTCTTGCCCTACCAGCCGACCGATTGCTTGCTTCCTTAATCTTCTGCTTCTTATCCTCAGCGAGTGCCCAGAACCTATCAGCACCATCAGGATAAACAATCATCAGCCACTCATATAAGCATTGGTTCACAATGTAATCATGAATATATACCGTCATGGTACGCACACTTGTCTTCGAGAAACCTTGTGGCATCCTCATCGCCAAGTAATAGGCTTCCTCTTCATTTGTAGGCGAACCAATACAATCTTCCCACTCATTAGAATCAAAGCCGCCACCGAGCATTTCCACCTTGGTGAAACGGAAAAGCATTTCTCTGCAATCCTCTACTGCTGAGTCAAGAATCCTTGCCAACTTATCTCGGTTTCCTTCTTCTGATACGTCAAACACATTCTTTAGTTGTTTGGCATCTACATCTTTCTGCTTTGAATAAGAGTCTGCAAAAGAAAAAGCAGTATTCTTGATGTCATATACCAACTCATTCTTTTCCAACTCTATCATCACTTTATATTCTTTATTACAATACCTCATATCCTATCTTGTTGGTCTTTTACGTGTATAAATGATTGCGTCAATCTTTAGCAGCAAAACGTTTGCCTTGGAGAGATAATCTTCTACCTTATCCTTATAGACTACTGAGCACCATTCTGCTACTATTTTGTTAACTACATAACTAAAAACCGTTGATTCTAAGCTCTTAAATAAACTCTCATTAAAAAGGCTGCTTACTCTCAGACCAAAGACCTCGTTGCTGTCTGATTCACATTTCTGCCATCCAAGAATACTCTCCAAGGCTACGGAAACATCATCAATGGAATCTTTCCAAAAGCCTTCCAGCATTTCTCTATCAGCTTCCGTCACAAACACTTGGTCATACAGACTTTTTCCGTTTTTATCCAAGTTCTTTCCTCCTATGTAGGCAGTAGTCTTTGCCACCTCCTCATAGATGTCACTTTTTGTGATTGTCAATGTGAAATTTGCCATTCTTTATCTTTTTATAGAGTTTATAACCTAATATGATTAGCAGCATACAGAGTGCTCCAAATGACCAGATAGCGTATTTCAACTGAAACTGCTCCCACTTGGAGAGTTGTTTTTCTACTGGATATGGAACCCTGATTGTATCTGACCTTGCGATAAATCGGAAATCCATATCCTGCTTATTCTCCAAGTTCATCTTCTCTAGTTTGAAGAAATCATAGATATATTCCCAATGCCATCGCTCTACGAAGATGGTATCTCCCTCTTTCCTTGTTGCCACACTATCCCTTACATAGGTGCTGTCACGCTTAACGATAGAATCCCACCTCAGGACGTTCTGTTTTGTTTTAGACGTGAAACTATCAGTTTCTATATCCGAAAGTACGTATTTTTTATAAGTGATTGAGAATGAGATAAGTTTTTAACTCATAAAAAGAAGAGGTTACGAATTAGAAATAAACAGAATGTAGCATCCTGCTGTGATTTGCATAACCATCCAAAGAACTCTTTCGGTTGCAAAGGTACGATATTTAATCGGGGATAAAGAATGTTTTAAGATTTTTTATCCTCGATTTTTGGGATAAATCTGTTTTTATTAAACCATATTATTCTCTATTCTTTGCTATTTCCATTTCAATCCATTCAAACTTATGTGGCAAGGGTTCCTGTTTTTTGAATGTTCTGTTTGGTTTGCATGTTCTCATCCTTTCGCCGCTTCTTTCACGAGAAGAATATGCACAACGCCTATGCCGAGGCATCGGCCAGAAAGACCCGCTTTACAGGAAATGGTAGCCTGCTTACCGAGAAATATCTCAGAGAGTGGAACGATCCGCGCATGGGAATCAGAGCTGCATGGTATGTAAACTGGGACAAGCAATCGCTGCTTTCGCTGAAACGCAACATCAGTCACATCAACCTGCTCATGGGCGAATGCTGTTCATCAATCTGAAAACCGGAGCGCTCAGTACTAAGGTAGTTTTTTGCACTGAAAATTTCTTTTGAGATGACAAAAATATCTTTTGTTGGTAAGAGGCGACCTTAACCGCATATTTTTCACTAATCGCAGGCATAAAAGTCACTTTTGTGTTTACCGAAACTAAAATTTAGACTTGTAAAAAGCAGTTAAATACAAATAATCTGCTGTGTATCAACAAGATAATCGCTATGATTATAGATTGGCAATTTAGACCTTATTTCTGGTCGTATTTCTCGGAAAATTTGTATTTTTGCAGGCAAAAAACATAAAAGAATTAAGTCATGAAAAATTTTTATATTCACATCAGTTCATTGATTATTGTGGTTTTGGTGTTTATGTCGTCTTGCCAACACAAGCCTAATACCACGATAGCACAAGCATTGCTACTGGCAGGAGAACACCCGGATAGTGCCCTCGCACTCCTGAACAACATGCAGTTCAGTGAACTGGGCAAGTCTGAACAGGCAAAGTACGCTGTTGTGTACACAATGGCACAAGATAAGTCGGGGTTGGATGTGGACGAAGATTCGCTAATTCGCATTGGATACAACTGGTATGAAAAGCATCCCGAAGATTCCCTTTATGCAAAATGCCAATACTATATGGGCAAATACTATATGCTAAATGATAGCACGGAGTTTGCCATCCGTTGTCTAGATCGCTCATATAAAGCGTCAGAAAAGATAGACGACATCCTTACGGAATGCCTTGCTTTGGAAAAACTTTCTAAAGTAGAGAAGATGACGGATGCCAAACAAGCTTTGCTTCATGCAAGAATGGCTATTGACAAATATGAAAGAGATACGACGGCATCACTTGCCAATAAGATTTACTTCAGGTTGAACTTATGTGAGGCACTTGAGTTTGCTGATAGCTCTGCTATAGCCCTGAAAGAATGTAAAATAGCTTTGAATTTGGCTAAAGAATTGGGAGACTCCCTGGTTTTAGCTGATGTCTATCAAGATATGTCGCGGTTATTTCATGATGTAGGAATGTACCGAAAGGCACTTACTTGTGCAAAGGAAGCCTATTTATATAGGAAATCGATGTTTGATACTTCGAACGCCCTTGCCCTAGCAGATGCATATTGTGATGTTGATTCAACGCTACAGGCAAAAGATATTCTTGCAAAGGTCAGTAAAGATTCTCATGCTAGCCGACACCTTATTTATTATATCAGATGTAAGGCGGCAATAAGAGAAGGACAAATACAACCGGCTATTGTTTGCCTTGACTCGTCAAACTACTATTTAGACAAAATGTACTGTACAACCATGCAAGTCAAAAATGACTATTATGTCTCTGTTCTGCAAAAAGAAAAGGAAGAAGCAAGATTGCAAGGTGAGATTACATCGCAAAAAGCTGCAACAGTATTGACGGTTGTACTGGCACTAATTGTTATCATTTTTGTACTCTACATATATAATACCAATAAGAAGCAAGCAAAACAAAAGGCTACAATGGCAGAACAGCTCCATGCGCAAGAACTCTCTCACCGAGATATTCAAATTTGCACTATGAGGAATTTTCTTCTAAAGAAAATTGATATAATGGAAAAGATCGAGTCCATGAGAAACGAGACAGAGAAACATATACTCATATCAGAAGATGATTGGAATGAAATAGAAGTGTTTTTAGATAGTGTCGAGAATCTCTTTGTGTCAAGATTAAGAGCGCAGTTCTCGGGATTGACGAAGAAAGACCTACGACTGATGATGCTGCTCCGTCTTAAAATGCCACAGAAGGCACTTGCACTAATCTATGGTATCAGCGAGAAAGCAATTAAGCAGAAACTATTTCTCTACAAGGCAAAAGTAGGCATAGAAAAAGAACAAAAATCTCTACGAGAATTCATGGAAAACTACTAAAATCAGTAGCAAAACTTCAAATTTAGACCTCCATTTTTCTGGGGGTGGGGTATGTAATACATTGATTATCAGTACATAATAAAAATGTTGCAAAATTAAAGAATTAGACCCAACTTCTTTGCTGAGTGTTTGGAATTGACGTAACTTTGCACCGAAATTAACAACAAACGAAATCAGTATGAAGAAAATTATCATTTTTACATTATTGTTGTTACTAACAACATTGCCCTCTACAGCAAAGGGCATAAAGACCCATATGGATGGGATGCGGCAACATGGTGGTGCACGCAGTGCTATTCCTTCAGTAATGGTTGACCAAGAGTCTGCATATGTTACTGTAGAAATAAGTCGTTATTCTGGAGAGTACGCAATTTACATCTCTGATGAGTATGGAGTTCCTTTATCAAATACAAATGGTATTGTAGAAGGACGCACATATAGTATTCTTGAAACAGAAGATTTGCCCACAGGCAATTATACTATCATGATTGTTTTGGGCAATTTGGTTTATAAAGGTAAATTCCATATTACGCATTGATAAGGAGTTATATAGCTATATACTATTTTGAATATTAATTTTAAAACAACAATGACAATGAAAAAAATTTTTATCGTTGCTCTTTGTGTGGCTGGAATGATGAGTTCTTGCTCTGATATTGACGACAACATCGCCAACGATGCCAAAAGTTCCATTCTCCTCACACAACAAGAGTATGCAAGTATTGTACCAGATTCTCAACTAGAGATGACGCAAGATGAGATTGTTGATATGGTAAGCAAATTCTCTACAACAGGCAATTCCACTAGAGCTATCGCTGCCAATCCGACAATTGTGAAGAAGTTTTCCCTCTCCTCTTATAGTAACGGAAAACAGATTCCTCTCTATGAGGTAAGTCTAAACGAAGGTGACGATGCTGGTTATGCTATCGTTTCTGGAGACGAAAGAGTCCCTGGAGTCATAGCATATGTTGAGCATGGCTCTCTCAATGACACCCTCACCAACAAAGGTGCAGCTATGATGCTCAAAGAAGCTCAGCGTTCGCTGATAAGTAAAGTGAAGGCTGTAGACGTTGTTATAGATTCTTTGCGAGCAAGTGCTAAAGCTAAAATATCTGCAAAGATTGGAACCAGTAGTTTTACTTTTGAGGGGGTAAAAGACCGTATCGAAGTTCAAAAGGGTATTACTCGATCGGTTGCTACGTCCGATCCTCAGGGCACATTGTTAAAGCAAGTGACACCACTTATCACCACAAAGTGGAATCAGTGTGCGCCATACAACAATCTTATGGACGAGACAACAGCATCCGAAATGCAAAATTGGCCATATTATGGGAAAAACGCTGTAGGATGTACCGCTGTTGCCATTGCTCAGATAGTTGCATTTTACGAATGTTTATCTACTGTCAATGGTGTTTCGCTTAATTGGAGTACACTGAAGGCATCCTCGCAAATTAGTAATTATGGAAATGAATCTTTAAAAACACAGATTTCAAATTTATTTTACCATGTTGCTCACGGAATTCAAACAACATGGAATAATGGAGTGGGTGGTGCAAAAATAAGCAATGCCTCAAGCTACCTTAGCGGACTTGGCATCACTTTTGATTCCGGAAGAAAGTGGGCTGGATATTCTATGGATGCGGGACGAATTATAGAATCGCTTGACAAATTGTATCCCGTAATTATTACAGGAGCATATGAAGCGGGCACAAGAAGTTCTAGTGTCGGAGGAAGACATTGCTGGATTCTTGACGGTTATCAAATCCGCAGAAGAACAACGACCACCCGTATCATTGTAAAGCAAAACGACACATACATCCATGCGAATTTTGGATGGAGCGGCAGCGAGGATGGGTACTATATGGTGGATAGAAACACCACCAATCTGGATTTTGAAACTTCGTTCAACGGACATTACAACCAGGATTTGAAACTCTATCCTAATGTAAGAAAGAAATAAAACAACCAGCTAAGAGGGTGCGTTATACAAGACGCTCCCTCTTTATCATATATTATAAAATTATGAAAATATATAGTATATTAGGTGTTATCTTAGTTGCGTTATGCTTCTTTGCATGTAAGAGCAATAAAGAAAATGAGTATCAGCCTCTGACTATAGAAAATTATGCAGAGGTATCCTTGGGTGATACGACAAACCTCATAATAACTGGCGGAAGCGGAAACTTTGTTGTTGAAGGTAACGACAAAGTGGACATTTCTACAGCTCAGAATGACAAAAAGAAAATCACTCTTATCGGCAAGGAAATAGGTACTACTCACATCTTCGTACGAGATAAAATCACGAACGAGTCATGTAGCATTGAGGTAAATGTGATTCTCCCATTTCTTACGTTGAACTTTGAAGAGGAGGAAGGAAACCACCTCAATATAAGGTCAAATAGCTTATTCGTATTGGTTGCAAGTGAGGATAGCATATGTTACGCTTTTAGCTATAATAACATGCAGTTTAAATATAATGACATACCAATTATGAAAGGAACATACCATATATCTCAAAATGGAACCATGTTGTCTTTCGACTTAAAAGGAGAAAATAGTACCTTCGAACATACCTTTAAGTTAAAAAACGATAATGTTGCATACCTTCTGTCAAACATGTCAAGCATAAACATGCTACCGCAAACCTATTTAACGGCAAGTTTTACAGACATAGAAACGGGCATTGACTTTCCGCATGTGTTCATAGGAAATAAAGTCCACAAGACTTTACCAAAAAGAGAGTAGAAGGTCGTATGATTGAACTTCTTTCTCGATAGCATTGGTTATGTCTGAAAATAATTGCTACATAAGCAACATTATTGAATTAAATTCAGAAAAATACGTATTTTTATTCGTTTGCTTTTCTCTCCTTATGAATATCCACTATAAGACTCAGCCGTCGTCGCAGAAAGACAGTCCTCGTACCTCAGACTAACTTTCCCCGACTATGGCACGGCAAGAAAAATCCTTGGCGGTATGCCTTGAAATACTTCAAG